>Ga0325410_1004460_pt1 | contig 15651 bp, 8 predicted proteins | sample PopdelMetagenome_16_FD_206182 | JGI IMG/M metagenome (GOLD analysis project Ga0325410, IMG submission 206182) | Populus deltoides microbial communities from Bellville, Georgia, United States - Xylem-PdIQD-R3 | ecosystem: Host-associated > Plants > Phyllosphere > Stem > Wood/Secondary xylem...
ATTGAGCATTTTGGACAAAAGTGGAAAGGAATTAAGGAATAAAAAGATTGCAACAATAAAAATTAAAAATGAAGAAGAAACTTGGGAAAGAGTGTTGGTTACAAGGAAGAAGTATCTAGAATTATTTTCAAACATAAATATGAATTTAAATTTTAAGAATTTTTATAGGAAAGGAAAGGAGAGAATGTAAATCCGTGAATAAAATCGTTAGTAAGGAAAATATTATATTAATGAGTAAAGTGAATATTTTAATTATAGGGATGATGACATATTTGTGAATTGGAAATAAAAAGGTTATGTGGAAAATAAAAAAAATATTCTTTAAAATATATATATATATATATATATAATATGATATGTAAAATACTGGGAAAATAAAAAAATATACGAAAACAAAAGTAAAATCTAAATGGAAGTGATGTATATATAAAAAAAAAGAGGTACTCAAATATAATTGTTTGGGTCATGTTTGGTCCCTATAATTATAATTTAGCTTGTGAATTACGTGGAATATCAACTCAACAAGAGTCATGAGACCAATTATTAAATGTTACACTAACATGTTTTTTAATTCATGAGATGAAGGTTGGCCTGAGTGGAAAGGGCTCGAATAAAATAAACGTTCTTAAAAGAAGTCTCCGTTTGAATGTCCAACAGAACCTCCAAGGGATTAGTCTTGAGCTATCGTAATATCCTGAAGAAAAAATATTACACAAATGGGCTGTTTTTTTTTTAATCAACGTTATTGTTTAAGCCAGTTTACGAATATATTAACTACTCTCGTGAGCTTTAAAATTAACAATTATATAAATATTTAATAGTTATAAAATTTATAAAACTCAAATTAATAACTTTTTAGAACAAACTTAAAATCTTAGCAATGAAATTCAACTCTAATTTTTCAAATGGGCTGTTTTTTATTTCGTGTTTACATGCATAGATTTTGTAACTTGCCCATACAATAATCTACGCACCATGCGAAATTGAATATCCAAAAAAAACACGACTGTGACTGCAAAAATAGAATAATAAAAGTAAAACAATCATTGTTGCTTCCTCGAGGATACGGGGATAGGGCATTAATGATTCATTAGTCTAGCCCCTCTTCCTTTTCTAGAGTGCACGTCTCCATACTCGTAGGTCCTTTATCTTAAACCATTCATAAAAGCTAGGTATTCATGGTATGGTAAAGCAACATTTATTTATATGGAGATTCTTTTTATAAAATAAATAGTAGGGTTTTTTTTTTTATAAAGTATGATGAAGCATGATTGAAATTATGTATTGTTTTAATTATAATGTTTTAAAATACTTGGTTAATTAATACAAATTATAATTTTACATGCGTCGCACTGCAAATCTTATCTTGAAATCTTAGTTATTATAAATTTATAATTTATAAAAAATAGATATTTTTTTTGAAAAGTGAGTGATTAGTATGAGAAATAAGTTTTGAGAAAATGAATTATTGTTTTCAATATTAACGTTGTATTATAAAATATAAAATAAAAATATTTTTTTTATTTGTTGTGTGATGAAAATTAAATTGAGAAATAATTATACATTTTAATTACTTTTTTAAGAGAGTAATTTTTTTATATCTATCAAATACTCTTCTCTCTCTACATTAGGTTTTCTCGACTTGTAGCGTAGGCACTGAATCCAAGCTTCCAAGATACTCTCACTCATATCCAACATTATGATCAAAAACGACGTCGCTGACATCTTGATTTTTTTCATTCTAAGCTCAATAATTCATCCTGTCTCTGTGCTATCTCCAGCTGGGCTTCAGACAGCTGCATGCTACAAATTTCTCAGAAAGGCAGGGGCTGGTCTTCAGACAGCGTGAATACAAGCATGTTAACTTTAACTCGATATTTGATTGGAAAAAAAGAAGAGGTTTAGCAACAGGGTAGCACATGAAGCTAGCCCTAGCTAGTTTATAGCATTACAATGATGAAGAACATATAAACTTTGTTGTCTTTAATTAATATAAATTCACAAGTATAATCACTTTTTAATTTCTTTCATTATCAGCAAGGTCTAACTTTTTTTTTTATTAATAATATTGGTGTCAAGAACGGCTTGTGTGTCCCTCAACTAATCTCACGGTTTCTGAAGTTAAATACCATGTAAACCTCCAGTGACCATCATATTAGCAACTATAGAATTCGAACTTGAAACTATAAAAAAATTAAACTTTTTAATCCTAAACTCTTACTATTAAATTACCTGCCAAATGATTATTTTTTAATTACATATGTGATGGAGTAAAATGCCATGCATTGCATATTCAAAGAAAATCAAGGGTGGCACGCGCATGCAGCCTAGTGCTCCTAAACCTAAATACCTTATCAATTGCATAGATATTAAGGAATGTAATCCAATTTCTGTCATGCTTAATTAAAACCCTATACAATCAGCTGATAATTAATGCCAGGAGTGGCTCGGGCTTAATTCTTATGGTTATTTATGCTCTTACTAGAATAATACCAGTCCAAGTACGTATAAAATAACAAAACATATAGTATCAGCAATTAGCTCGGTTGTCAACTCGATCAAAGGATCTGACTTAGAAAATTAAAGACTTGTATTATTAGTTTGTTGGTCGATGGTTAAATATTTGTTAATTAAGATTTGATTAAATTAATATATTTTATATTATAAAATAAAATTTTCCTCTGTTAGACTCTAGATTATAAATTTTTTTGAATAACCTATTAGGTTAGGTCGGGTTATAATAACTATGGATATAGTTTTTAGATTTGTTTTCAAATCTCACCTAAAAACTTGGTTTATTGAGTTGATAATTTAAACCCGTGTATTGATTTTTTTATCAAAATAATATGGTTGAATTTTTTGTTAAGAAAAAATACCCTGGTGTTTATGTGACATGATTAACCAATTTAATATTTTTTCTAGTTCAAATTAAAATATTATAAATCATAAAATTTTCAAATTAGCTTATTAAGCTAATTAAATCAAGTTTAATAATAAAGTATTTTTTTTTTGTTGGAAAGAATTGATGATTTTTTTTTATTTTACCATGGGATTAAAACTTCATTGCAGTTTTCACATGCTAAGATTAAATCTATTTTTCCAAATTAGGTTTAAAAATCATATGATCTTAGAGTCTAGATCAAGACATTTCTAATTAAGTCATTAAAGCAACACTTTATTATTTATTTTTAACAAGACTACATGCCATCTTTTCAAAATATGATGACTTTTGGTGTTCTTAATTTCTAATACATGAATCCGTTTTTTTTTTTTCTAATTTTTTATGGTCAACTTATTTTTAAATTCCCCATCAAAGACCATTCACGAGAAGATGCCACGTAGAAATACTGTAAGAGTCAAACATCAGACGGCTGTTTGACTGAAATGGAAATAAATCTTAAAATGTTTCCCCCCCCGCAACAAATCATAAGATGCTTAGTAGTCTCCACGTGGCGAAATAAGGAGCCCTTATGAACAAGACCATCGCTGTGTGTGCTCCACCACCGCCGCTCCTCAAAGCGCGTCTATGATTTCTTTTGATGATGCGTGAGATTTTTTTTATTATTATATGGATAATTTGTTTAAAATTCAATTAAAAAATGAAATTCAGTGCTAATATAAAATATCGATTCGAACTAATTCTAAGTACTATGATTAAAATAAACATATCTATCTTTTCATTTTTTATTCACTAATTAAATAATTCCAAATGTGTTTTTCAGTTTAAAAATTCAAACTTAATCATCAAAATATCTCAAAAAAATAAAAATGAAATTTAAATTCATTCACTTCGCTCTATTACTGTTATTATTGTTTTTTTAGACAAAATACTCTTTATTTTTAATTAATATTTATTTTTTTATTATACTTACTTTTTAAAGTATTTTTAAAATTATTTTTTATTTAAAAAAACATCAAACGAATTACTTTTAAATTTTCTTCGATAATTTTTATATTTAGATATTAAAAATTTTTAAAAATTTTAAAAATTATTTTAACACAGTATAGAAACTGGTGGTGTTTATAATTTTCTTGGATAGTTTTCAAGCCATACTCGATTAGTTGTGGATAATGTCAATACACTATGGAATTAAACACCAAAAAATGCACTACACCAAAGGAAATAATTATGGCAGAAGATAACAAATAAGAGTAGCAATATTTAGCATTCCATGGTGTGATAATTTTGATTATGGAATTAGAAAATAAAAAAAACTAAACCAGAATAAATTGACTAAACTAAATTTTTCTAAACAAAAAATATTGAAAAAGCTTAGACACATAACATGAAAGTCGCTTAATAAAACCCAATTATAAGATACACAAGCTAACTCGGTTTTTAAAAATAAAAATCCGAACCGAGCTATTTGGTTTGAACTAGTTTTTCAATTTTATTTGATGCTATTTTTTTTAATTTTCAACTTGACAGGATATTTTAGTTTAAATTGAGCTAATTAACCCATACTCATCCTTATTAATAATAATTGAAAAAAGGTATGGAAATATGTTTAGATAGTAATTATTTTTTAAAGTATTTTTTAATTTGAAAAGTATTAAAATAATTTTTTTATTTTTTAAATTTATTTTTGATATTAATACATCAAAACCATGCAAAAACACTGAAGAAATTCCTTTAAAACAAAAAAATTATCTTTATTTTTTTATATAAAAAAGGGTTAAAACTAGCTTCCAAGCAATATCAAAAAGCTATTTATATCTCATGTCCGGGACATTGCCTTCTACGACTAGATTACACTCTCCCAGAAAGAAGAAAAAACTCTGCAGAAGGCTGAGAAGAAAGCCTTGAGAAAGAGAACTGAATCCTTTCCTTAACCCTTACGCCTTCATTACACCGTTCCTCTCTCTTTCTCTCTCTCTCTCTGCTAATATTAACTCTCCCTCTCTTCCCTATATTTTTTCTCTCTCTACTTCTCACTTCTCATAAAAACCTCTGTTTTCTATGCATTTAAAACCCTCAGTCTCACACACCCTCGACCTCTGATTCTCTTCTATTTCACTCTATTCTCATCAAACTTCACCAGAAGAACCCTTCTTTTCTCTTTAAATTACCATTCTCCGAGAGGGTAAAAACAGAGCAAAAACAGAGTCATTGTAGGTGCAGGAAACAGAAGAACTAATCTTTTTTAGTTTCTTTCACTTTCTTTCTTGTTTTTCTTGGGATTTCCACCATGGATTCTTGTAAAGAGCAAGAACAACAAGGGTTTAACCAAGCAAAGTTCGTTAAGGTTCTTGGACCTATCATTGTAGGTGCAGGACCATCTGGTTTAGCAGTTGCAGCTTGCCTTTCCCAACAAGGAGTCCCTTCTCTAATTCTTGAAAAAAATGACTGCATAGCTTCTCTCTGGCAACAAAAAACCTACGATCGCTTAAAACTTCACCTTCCTAAACAGTTTTGTGAACTCCCACTTCGTGGTTTCCCTGATGATTTCCCCAAGTACCCTACAAAAGGCCAGTTCATTTCTTACATGGAGTCTTATGCTTCGCATTTCAGAATCCAGCCTAAATTCAACCAAGCCGTAAAAACGACAGAATTTGACCACGGGGTCTGGAGGGTGCAAACTGAAGACCTTGAGTACCATTCTAGGTGGCTTATTGTTGCTACTGGCGAGAATGCTGAGCCTGTTATACCTGATATAGTTGGTTATGACAAGTTTAAAGGTAATATTCTACATACAAGTGAGTACAAGTCTGGTTCTAAGTTCAAGAACCAAAGGGTCTTGGTTGTTGGGTGTGGCAACTCAGGGATGGAAGTTAGCTTAGACCTTTGTAGGCACAATGCAATCCCTCACATGGTTGTTAGAAACACAGTAAGTAATCCAATTCCATGTTCCCTTTCAGTTTCCAAAGAAATTGATGTTCTTGTACATTTAATTGCTCGGCTTTGTGATTGTTTTTAGATTTGATATGTTTGGCTTCTGATTATCTGTGTCTTATTTTGTAAATACAGGTGCATGTTCTACCCAGAGAGATGTTTGGCATGTCAACATTTGGAATAGCCATGGCACTTCTGAAGTGGTTACCTTTAAGATTGGTGGACAAATTTCTACTTCTAGTAGCCAATCTCATCTTGGGCAGCACAGACCAATTAGGCCTCAAACGACCAAAAACAGGCCCGATTGAGCTCAAGAATGTCACTGGAAAGACACCAGTGTTAGATGTTGGTGCATTATCACAAATCAAGTCTGGCAAAATTAAGGTAAATTAAGCGCATCCAAACAAATTAACCCTTATTCTTTTCATTCACATTTTTGTGCCTGCGTGTTGCTGCTTTTTGCAATACCTTTAGGCTTTTTGGCTAATGTTTGTTAGGGTTTCAGGTGATGGAAGGTGTGAAGGAGGTAACAAAAAACGGAGTCAAATTCATGAATGGACAAGAAAAGAAGTTCGAGTCTATAATCTTAGCCACTGGGTACAAAAGCAATGTGCCTACTTGGCTCAAGGTAGGCATCATACTCGTATAGATGACCTGTTTTGCATTGCTCTTGTTTTAGTTTTAGCTCCATCTTCTTATGAATCATCTATCCCTTTCTGCCTTGGACACATGCACAGAGGGCAGACACCTACAAATCTCTTCTTTTCTCCATGCAAAAAAGAATAAAATCTGTTAAAGTCTGCTTGAATTTATTATATTTCCTTTGTGGGGTTTTATGTAATGTTGCTTTCATGACATCATATCATTCGTTTTGCTAAATGAACCTAGAAATTTGTCCTTCCAGTTTCTATCTAATTGATTCATGGGAATAACCATATACTGATTAATCTCTGCCATGGTTAATGCAGGGATGTGATTTTTTCACAAAAGATGGGATGCCCAAAACACCCTTTCCTAACGGCTGGAAAGGCGAAAATGGACTGTACACAGTTGGTTTCACAAGAAGAGGTCTCTTAGGAACAGCCTCTGATGCTGTGAAAATTGCACAGGACATTGGTGATCAATGGAAGACAATCAAGGGCAACGATAAATCTTGCAATTCCCATGTTATCATACTTGGAAAACCATGGTGAGGCAGATAAAGACGAGAAAGGGGAGAAAATTTGGGGTAGATTTTCTTAGGTTAAGTTTTTAGATGGGAGATCGATTAATTGTTCACTTGATGAGGACTAGTTTTCAAATTTTCCCTTTTCTTTCTTGTACATTCGCCAATTTTGTATGGGAGGTTCATCTCCACTTCTCTTGTATCTTTCTAAACTCTGTACAAAATAATTTCTAAGTAGAGTGTATCTTGAATTTCAAAAATATTGTGACATGGATCCTTCTTTCTTTGGTTAAATTTATTTAAAAATAAAAAAAGAATAGTTGCACGTGCATTTAGTCATTTACAGGTAGCTAGGTTTTTAAGAAAACTAAGGTCTGCAGCTACCTTCTTGCTCACAGTGCCAGCAGCTTTTCATAAAAGCAGAATCAATTGATGAGGTCCTCCAAAAGATATTTTCCATCTGCAGAAGTAAGAAAAATTTAGTAGAATGGAATAATCTACTTCTAAAATCTAGTGTTTTCACCCGTTATCCATTAATGTGTTGAATGCTTTCCTGTCCAAAAAAACATGCAGGGTAAAACTGATGATGTCTGAGCTTAGGGGTGTGATGTTCATCTAAGTTATTAAATCCCGCTGTGAGTTATGGTTCGACCGCATTAATTCATTATTTTATTTTAAATTTTTCTCAAATCAAATCAAATTTTAATCATATCAACAATCATGGGTTAACCCTTTAGGACATTTAGTTTTAACCGGATCAATTTTACCTAGTTTTTTTATACTTAACTCGGGTAAGATCTCAAGTCGATCCACAGTCCCGGGCTATGACTGTTAGACCAGGAGATTTATTTTTATAAAGAATTTTTGACGCCACTGAAATTGAACACAGTAACTTCGTTGAAGAGAGAGTGTTTTAGACCCAACTTGAAAAGGCAAAAAAACCTAATTCCTTTGTAATTCCACCAAACCCATGTGAGAAAGATCAAATGATGAAGAAAGGTACTGAAAATGTGAGGGAAATTGAACATTTATGTCCACTTTCATCATGAGTTTCTATATTAAGAACAATTACTGAAAAGCGTTACTGTAAGTTATAGGCTTCTTTTGGCTCATGGCAAGTTCTAACCGTAGTGTACTTTGGACGCTAAGTGTAAGAATTAAACTTTACATAACCCCCCTTCCTTTTGTCTTCTGCCTAAAACTAGGTTTGTTTCAGTACCAGATCTACGAACCTTTCCCTGTTGTTTTACCCAGACAAAGGTTGTCTGTCTTCCTCACTGTGCAAATGGCAAGTTGCATCTTTACTACAGGACACCTGTCATCGTGTGATTGGCTGATTCAAATCAGACGGTTGACTAATTCACCCCTTCTGGGAACTAGTTTGCTTTTCCCTTATTAATAATTTAGTTGTTTTCTTTTTATTTCTGTTAATGCCCCCGTTTTGTTTTTTAGAAAATTTGGTCTGCGGGAAGTGTTTTTCTAGAAATTATTTTTTAATTTTTTTAATGTTTATTTATTATTAAAAAAAATTTAGTCAATGAAAAATATTTTTATTTAAAAAAATTTTATTTTAGTTTTCAAAAAAATAGTTTTTATTTTTTATTTTTGGTGAGGTATACTTTTTAAAAGTGATAGAAACTTCAAAAGTATCATGTTTTTGTTGATTATATTAAATCTGATGTTTAATTTTTGATTGTTATTTTTTTATTTTGAATATAAACTTTACTATATTATATATTGGAGCTTAATTTGCTTTAGAGAAATAAACTCATAATAATATGGAGCTTTCCATATACATTAATAATTTCGTAGAACGTGCAAATTTTATGAAACAAAATGGCATTTAAAAAAAAAATGATAGTAAATATACTAGTGGATATTGGATGTGGATATTGGATGTGGATAGGAGGATTCAATTGAGAAATAATGGAAAGATTAGGGACCGAATTGATAAAATATTTAATTTTAATTGTGACAAATTGAGAATTGAATTGATATGTATGACTGTGTTTGATTTTTAGTTTTGTCTCATATCAGCCATTTCCAATTTGATTTTCTAATCCTTATCCTTTAATTTCTCATTAATAATATGCTTCTCTCTTATATTATAACAAGAAGGAAGGAAAATCTTTTCAATGGAACCTCATCTCAAATATCTAATTTAATATCTTGTCTTTTATATTATAAAATTTAATTTATCATGTGTTTTCAAAACTAAGAACAGTTTCAATTCGATTCATAGATTAAATATAATTTTGTACCTTTTATTTTAAAAGTATTTTTTTCTTGAATTTCTTTTTAGATTTTTATTATTTTAATATCAGTACAAAATCATTTGAAAATATTAAAAAATATTAATTTAATATTATTTCAAACTAAATATATTTTTAAAATGTACTAATTAAATTTAATTTTAAATACAAAAACAAACACCCCCGAATCATTTTCCATGAATCGATCACCAAACAGGCAAGCTTAATGCACTTCATCTTCTTGATAAAAAAACGAGTCCCGTCGGCTAGCTCAATGGAATTCATCTTCTTGGTGAAAAACCAGTTCTAAAGCATGGTAGAGCTTCTTTCCATTGTCTGCAAACGCGGTACATGCACGTGACTCTAAATATTTATGCTATGTTTGGGAAGGCGGCTGTGGCTGCGTTTCTAAAAAAATTAAATTTTTTTGCTAAAATTTAATATGATTTATATGTTTTGGATCGTTTTAATGTGCTGATATCAAAATGATTTTTAAAAAATAAAAAAACATCATTTACATGTATTTTGATAAGAAAAGTCATTTGAAAAGCACCCATAAGCACACTGTCAAACACGCTCTTAGATATATATAGAAATGGACTTGTGTCCTGCACATCGGACAACCTTACCTTTGCTAGCTCTAACCCCACTCAAGCAAGTAGTATGATCACACTCACACATTGTTTTTTTTATTATTATTAATTTAAGTGTTTAGATGAACTTACATGTAATTTTATTAATTTTACGAGTTTTAAAATTAATAATTATTTAAGTTTTTAATGACTCTAAAATTTATAAGACTCAAATTAATAATTTATAAAAAATAAATTCAAGACCCGAAAAATCAAATTACTCCTGCTAGCCATTGTTTTCTTCTAAATTATAACAGCACATGTAATGATAAATGTGTGTGTGTGTATTACATATTATGATACAAGGTGCGTAAAAGGGTCGCTATTATATACCGATCAGTAGTTAGTATATATAGTTATATACAATACTGGCCAGCTGGTATTATCTCTCTCTCTCTCTCGCTCTCTCTCTCTCTGGGGCTGATAATTGAGACAATGATGGGGCTCTGATCCTTTTTCATAGACTATTTGTACGAAGCTTGCAGAAACGGATTGACAGATCTCCTCTGTTACTCTCTATCAGAACCAAAGAAAAGAAAACCCTATTCTCTTGCTCTTGCTCTTGCTCTTGCTCTTTCTCTTTCTCTTTCTCTTTCTCTCTGTACTGCTGAATGCTGATGATGGTGATGATGCAAGCCTTGGCTTGGCCTCTACATCTCTTTCTCTATCTGCCGCCATAAGACGATGGAGAAAGGAATAGGATAGGAAGGAGGGGTTTCTGGCTTTCTGCATTGAATTCGAAATCCGCATCACACGCTTCCAAGCACGCCTTCTCACGAGTGATGAGAATCTTGCGTCACTTCTTTTGCTTCCTACTGACCAGTTCTGATCATCCACCCAAAATCTTGGCAGAGAAGAAAGGACTGCCTGAGAGAGACGGGCAGATTGCATGGTTTTATGATACACCTTCTCTCATCTCTTCTCTTCTTGTATTCATTTCATCCCCTTTTTGCAAGCACCTGATGTCACAGTACCATACTTCGCTATTAAATATCTCTCCCTTCACCCTTCACTCTTCCGTTCCATATGCCTTTCCCGAGCTTCTGAAATTAATTAGACCTCAAATCGGAAATACACAAAAAAAAGATATACAAGAATAGGATAGAGCAAGACAAGATTGTCCATGGCAAAAATTTATTTTCAAATTCCGACGTAAACAAGGACCTGTTTTTTTCCCTTCAATTACAAGTAGGATAGTTGTCGGGCCGCACTTTGAGTTGGAACCGGTTTAAGGTTAGGGCATGGGTCATTGAATCATAGAGTCAATTTATGAGTAATTGAGTCAACCTTAACAATATTATTTCATTTTAAAAAATTAAAAATATTTTATTTTTAATCAAAAATACATTAAAAAAAACACTTTATTAGAATTGACATGAATAAACCTCATTTGAGCGTAGCTAAATCAATAATATAGTGGGTCAACTTGATAAGTAAATATTTAAAATAACTTGAAATAAACCTCAACTTACATTAGTATTCAGGTCGAAAAGTCTAACTTATGAGTTACTGAGTCAATCTGAAATTAATTTTAAAACATATTTTTTTATTTTAAAAAATTGAAAAAATCTCATTTTGAACAAAAATATGTAAAGAAAACACTTTCTTATAATTAACCCAGATGAAACCTCATTTGAGTGTGACTAAAACAGTAGTGTGGTGCAATAACTAGCTAAGTAAATATTTAAAATGATTTGAAATAAACTTGATTTATATCAAGTTCCAGATTGATTGCTCTAATTTATGAATTACTAAGTTAACCCGAAATTAATTTTAAAACATTTTAAAATACGTAAAAAATTGAAATAAAATTTAGGATTTCAGGTCGACAAGTTCCTTAATAACTATGACCGAGTTAACCTCTGCAGCCCATCTCATCCTCGCTAGCTTGATTCTAGTAAAAAATTCAAAATTTAATTAATGGAATGTCAAATCGTAACAATACACGTGGACTTCTACAGGGTGTTTTTTCCTTCTTATTTTATATATAAAACAAAAATATATGAGTTTGGTTTATATGCAATTTAAGAGATGGTCTACAGAATAGATTTGTCTCCTTCCAAAGCAGGAGTAACACCGCTTATCTTTATCTTGTTATTAATAAATTGAAATATGAAAAAATATTTTTATTGATAATTTTTTAAGGTATTTTACTAACAGAAATATTCCCTCGATATATACTGAGGGAATTACAGTGGGAAAAAAATTAAAAGAAAGCAAAACAAATGGTGACGTTTCATTTTTTACCAACGGAATTACCGATGGAATAAATTCGTTGGTAAACTGTGAACATTGTTCATCATGTCAATTACAAAGAGAATCACCGACGGAATTTTCCATCGGTATTTTCCAGAGAACTCCAGAACTGTTCACTTTCCAATTGCACTGTTAATTGTTGTTCTTTACGGACAAAATCACCGACGGATTGAAAAGCCGTCGGTGTTATTTGACGGTTTTCTGAAAAAATTCAATTAATTTAAAATTTTTATTTAAACATTACACACGGAATCACCGACGGATTGAAAAATCATCGGTGATTGTTGGCGGTTTCTGAAAATTTTTTATGAAATTAAAAATTTGAATTAAATATTACAGGCGGAATTACCGACTGAATAATTAAAAAATATTGATATTTAATTATCCATCGGTAAAACCGTCACTAATGCTCCCCAATAGAAAGTCTGAATCCCTTTATTTCACAAGAGACATACTCATTTATTATTATTCTTCTTCTTCACTATATGTAAAAAACATCATTATCTATTTCTTTCTCTTCTCTTCTCTCCTCATCTCCTTCTCTTCTCCTCCATGCTCGGGTATGTCCTCATCTTTTTTTATCCTCTTAGTTTTTTTTAATTAATATGCTTTACGAAAAAAATTTCTCTTCTTAGCTTAACTTGCAACTACATCAAGGTGAGATTTTTTTTTCTTCTTTTTTCATGATTTTTTCACTATATTTATTTTTTATTTTATTTTTAATTGTTTTTATTATTAATAATTGTATAAATATTGTTGTGAGATTTTTTTTCATATGAAATCATTTTTTAGTTGATTTGTTTATAGGATTTTTAAATTTTTAGCAATTGCAACTTCATTTTTTTATATGAATTTTTTTAGTTGAATTTATTTTTTCATTTTATTCATTTGTTGCAAATTTATTTGAGTTGATTTTCTTACTTTTCTTAAGCATTTTGAGTATATATTATAGAATGTTGATTTATGTTAATTTAAATAATTACCGATAGTCTTTTTCAAGGGATATACCGACAGAATCAAGCGTGTAATTTTTTTTTACGCGTCTGTTCTGTTAGTAAACCCGTTGGTAATAATATTTTTTTATTATCAACGGATTTACCGACGGACTAAAAATTACCGATAAAAGATTCACCGACGGGGTATTTTCATCGATGATTTCGTTTGTAAATTAATTACCGACAGAATATATATCTTACACCGACGAAAAAATTATGTCGGTAAAATTGTTAAATATTGTAGTGGTTATTGAAAAACTAGATTATCAATTTCAAAACTAATAGTTTGGTTTTTTTTTTACAGAAAAAAGATAACCATCCATTAAAAAAAAATCCAACGCACCACCCACCAGTTAATTAACCTATATAAATGAAATCTCCATCCTTATAAAAAAAAGCTTGGATTATTTCATCAACACGATGCATCATGGTACTGTTGATTTAGTTATAGCTCAATCCCTCACGCTGGTAGAATCCGCTGCCCTATCAATTCAAGATTTTTTATAGTAGCATGATTAATTTTTCCAAGATAAACATTGGGTAAAATTAACAGCATTAATTAATAGCCATGCAGTGGAGATTAAGCTAATTATGGGGCTTAATTAATTAATTGTATATTAACTACCTGGATGTTTAATATATGAAGGGAATTTAGAGGCATGGATGAGAGGTGCGTGCATGGGAAGATGGGATTAACCTAGGGGTGGATGCAGGCAGGAGGGCAGGGGGGCGTATCTATGCAAGTTTAGGCATGGCATGCACTTGTACTAATCAAAGAACTGATTGATGTGCATGCATGCCATATTGCTTCATGCAATATTACTCGTGAGAAATTGATTAACACTGCATTTGGCAGAGTACAAAACAAAACAAAACCCTTATTTTCTGTCGTCTACTGCTGATTTTGTTTTTACGTTTCAAATCTTTGGTAGTGATGAGATGATGATGATGATAGGAGAGAAAGGTCCCCAGAGAAAGAATTCATTCCCTTTCCTTCTAGTTTCTTCATTCAATTGGGTCCACTTGATCTCAGTGGTATGTTGCTTTAGTGGCAGCCCTTCTCAAGCTGACAAGCTAGCTAGCTAGCTAGCTAGCTAAGAGTGTAGAAATCTAAATAAAGAAGAGAGAGACCTCTCGATGCCCGCCTTCCGCGACTAGCTATGCATGTTTGCTTCAACATCGCTCCCTGCTGATCCATAACGTCCACTTCGATTTAACGGAGAAAAATGGCTTTCTCTGTCTAACATTCTTGCATTTTAGTTTTTGCCAAAACTCATGTGGGTGTAACGAGAAGGACGAAGACCTTACAGTGGCCGTCTTATTCTCTGTCTTCAACTTGGAATATTCAGGGATCTAGGCTAGTCGTGTATTGTATTGGGTGCGATATATATAGGCCACAGCTAGTCTAATCCATGAAACAACAGCATACAGGATAACCTTCTTCCAATGCAAATTGTCACCTTCTGATAACGATCAATTGTTGTGAGATGAGACTTCAGAGGAGTACTGGATTTCTTACATATTGGGATAGTGATAAAAATCACAATAATGTTGTTGAAAGGAGCATAATATTTTAATTTTCCCTAAATTAATCCTGGAGCATCTGAATTTAATGAGCGATGGAGGATGGACCATCTTTAATTATTGACCAGAGAATTGATTTTATTCGTTGGCTTTTCTTGGTAATTGTAATAGGGAATTTTCCCTCGAATCAAATCATGGTTAGCCAACAAAAATTGCTTTTAAATTTAATCGTTGTCTTTTCTAGACGGTAAACACTGGTCATGGCCTGTGAGCATGAGTTTGCTAGTGAGATAGGCCCACTGAGCCCAATTGCATTTAATCAGATGCATGCCTATAGGCTTAAAATCGTTGGTCGACAATCAGGCCTGTCTGATGACCCAATAACTTGAAGATGGTGTGATTTTCATTTGTGTAGTGTATTAATGGTGGTGGGATGTATTTTTTTCATTCCAAAGAAAAGGTTAAGACTTGAAATCTCTGATTAATAACGGGAGCCGCTAATATCAGTTGAACATAACAAAGTTTAATAACGCGGTAGTATGGTTAACTCGAGTTGATCAGATTAAAAAATTAAAAAATCAATTCGGGTTTCAATCAAGTTATGAATTGATTTAACAGATCACTTGGGTTTTATTAGGTTAACCTATACTTTGTTTTTTTAACTTAACTCCGGATATGATTCGAGTTGACTGAGTTCCGGTTCAATTCAATGGGCCAGGCCGACTTAATGACGCTGGAACGAGGAAGCTACTGAGAGCTCTATTTCAAATCATATGGGCTCGAAGTTTGCAGTTGATATTTACTACTTCCCAATCCAAAAGCACTTGAAGGCCCAACTGAAGCAAGATTAGACCTGGTTGATGGGCCGAAGCCCCTATAGGACATAGGCAAACTCCGTTCCTTTGCTAAAAGTATTTTTATTTTTATTTTTCTCTGTAAAGCTGCTAAAATCAACCAATTCCAAGATTTTAGTATTTTATATATATATATATAT
>Ga0325410_1004463_pt1 | contig 15647 bp, 4 predicted proteins | sample PopdelMetagenome_16_FD_206182 | JGI IMG/M metagenome (GOLD analysis project Ga0325410, IMG submission 206182) | Populus deltoides microbial communities from Bellville, Georgia, United States - Xylem-PdIQD-R3 | ecosystem: Host-associated > Plants > Phyllosphere > Stem > Wood/Secondary xylem...
CATCTCCTCATTCTTCAAGAATGTCAGCAGCTTGCATTCCCATAACCCCTTTCATTTCTCGAAAAATTGTGAAATTAGTACGGTAAATTAAAAAATTGGTGAATTGATATAGGTTTAACAAAATTTGATGAAATAGTATAGTTTCACATGTGAACTTGTTGACCGGTTCGTAATGATCAGTGAAATTAGTCGATTAATTTTAAAAATAATAAAAAAAATCTTAAAAATAATAAAACCTGGTGTCTCGACTAGATTTTTTATATCTAAAAATCTCATGATCCATGTAGGGATGTAGTCTTTACTAGAGGAAAAATGACCTCGAAAAACTCTTGTGAAGATCTGAGCGCAATCCAATGATGGAATCAAAAGTTATGACCAAACCTTCTCTTAGGTCTAAACTTGTCTCATTAATCCATAAATGTATCTACTAGGTTATTCATCTATATGTTTGGGGCAAATCCTCATTTAATTATATAGACATATACATGACTGCTCAGAGTGTCTACTGCCATGTAAATAATAATTATTTGAGATTTTAATTGGAGTTTATTTTTTAGTCAATAAATTGGAGTCTAAAACATACTTGAAAGAAAATTTTCAAAAAATCATGGTTCTTGTATGAAACGATCGACCAGTTAATACAACTGGATCTAACCGGTTAACTAGTTAAGACAAAATAATGGAGTTTGACATTGTTGCTTCACAAGCACGACATGATCAAATTGTGTTATCTCACAAAATCTTTTCAAACATGTGTTAATTCATCAGTTTTTTTAATTTATTGTGCTAATTTTACAACAAAAATCCATGATTTTTTATATGTCTGCATTCCACTAGTCTGCTTGGCATTGAGGCAAGGTGAGGTGTAGTTAGGTTTTTTAATAAATATATTTTTTTTAAAAGTACAAATCATTTCTCACTAAAAGCTAAAAATATATGTTTTTTTTTGTTGCTTTTCTTATCTTGTAAAAAAACTCAATCACTCCTCAATTCAAAAAACATTCTGATTAACAAAAAGTTATTAAAATTGTTATTTTTCATAGTTAATATGGCACATAAATTTATTATTAATAATGTCAAATGTTGTCTGTTTTTTTCAACATACAAATAGAGTAAATTAGCTTTCTCGCTTGCAATATGTTGTGGGATGGATTTAAAAAAATATGAATCTAAAAAATTTATATAGACAATGGAGAATTTTTTATATTGTTATTAAACACAACACAACGAGTTTTTTTTTAAAAAACTCCTTACTTAATTTATTATCCAGCTCGTGTTTCAAATTAAATCATATAAAAGTTATATTAATGTGATTCAATAGACTTGATGGATAAAAAAAACAATCTGGAGGATCGTTAAAAACATTGTTTGGCTTTAAAAAAAATTCAATATGATATTTTTTTAATATTAAAATGACGACATATTAGATTGAATATGGATTCATGGCTTAACTCGTCAACCCCGTGACTTAGATCATGGACTTTGTTGGGTTTAAAAAGATTTTTAAACTATTCTTTTACTCAATAATTTGATAATAAAAATAAGCACTTATAAAATTAAGCACGAACCAAATACTAAGATGTTTATTTGAGATTGCGATAATCTCATATAAAACAAACCAAAATAAATCATGAATATCAATTCAAAATCAAATAAATATTGAAGGAAAAAATTAATAAAAAAGAGCAAAAAGTAATTCAATTGGAATAAAAAATTTTGGAAGATGGATTTTCTAAAAAAAAAAAACTATATTGCATTGTTATTAAACCCGACCTAGTGGGTCAACTTTAAAATATTTTGACCCGACTCTCTTGCCTAGCCTGAATTTAAAATTAACCCACATGATAGTTGATATTAGAAGACATTGTTGACTTGTCATGTCCAGAGGTAACCTGAATGAATGGTAAAAGCATAATTTGACTTTAAATGTTTTTTACAACATGGTATTTTTTTTTACATCGAGACAACAATGTTAGATCAACCTGCGTTTTGTGGCTTAACTCGCAAAATCCTGTCCTATGACTCTAATAGGTTTAAAAACCTTAATTTTTTTAAAAAATATTTTTTATTTATTAATATGATAACAAAATAGTTGCTTTTAAAAATCTAGTATTAATCAAATATCAAAATATTTATTTAAAAATGTAACAACCTCTTGAAAATTAAGCCATAATAAATTACAATGATTTAATTAAAATTAATAAAATATTGAAAGGTATAATTTCGAAAAATAATAAAAAATAACATACTGACACTAACGGGTGGTTCACGGTTCACGTAAACAGCAAACAATAACCGCCGTTCATTTTTTGTTGTTGTTTTGCAATTATAAGTATCTGCAGCTGAAAGTTGAAGCATGTGATGAAAATAGATGGCATGTTATTTTGATATTGTTTGTAGATAAATTTTATTTTACCTGTGTTGTAATTGTTGGATATTTACCGCATACAAGAAAGATAAATATAAAAATAAGAGAGAAAATTTTAAAATATATTTTCTTAACAAGTAAGAATTTTTTATCACTTTTTGATGGGATTAGGACATTATTATTATTATTATTATTTATTCTTTTTGTATCCAACTCTCCTTTCTTTTTAATAATTTCACGATAAAAGTATCTAATAAATAATTACAGTACGAGTACCATGAAAAAAGTTAAATTTCACATCCAGCTGAAATATGCTCTCACAGTAAAATTAAAAATTATATTAAAATTTTCATATTATAAAATGAGGAATCGGGACTTAGAAAAGGGGTGTATATACATCGAAATTCTCCATGAACAGAAATAATAATAATAATTATAATAATAAAAAAGAGTAATATTAAATTTTCAACATTATCTCATAATTAGCGAAAAGACTGGACTTAAAGTGCTCTTGTCACCTCAACACTCTGTGCTGGAGCCGCTTCATGATTTAAAAGAAGGGGGAAGGTAACAGGGGAATTAGGTAATATTTCTTTTTTTGCATCTCACGCTCCATTCTAGGAAGTCAATAGATAATTTGAAACGGGAGTTCTCATTTTTTTTAAATATTTTTTATTTAAAATATATTAAAATAATATATATTTTTTTATTTTTTAAAAATTATTTTTAACATTAACACATCAAAACAAATCTGAAAATATTAACACATTCAAAATATGATAATCTTCCAAATTGTTTTTGAAATTTTATGATGGCTATTCGGTAACTCGTTTCAATTTAAAATTTAAAATTATTAAATAAATTTTTAAGAATATTAACATACCACTTTAGAAATATATTTTTAAATGAGGTTTTTTAGATTCTCATGACTTGATCATTACAAATCTAATATTATACTTTAAAAAAAAATAAAAGTACTTGAATCAAAGAATTTAACGTGTATTGAACGGGAGGCTCCAGGAACAACTCTATATTAATTTTTAAATAAATGACGAGTACCTAAAAGGGTCCAAAATAATTGGGAAATTGAGGGGAGGAAAGGCTACCAGGGAAAGGCTGCTAGACTCGCCACACTGCATGCACGGCATGGGCTTCCTTTCATTCCTTCGAGAAAAAAGGTTAACATAGTAAAACAAAAGAGGATTCTCAATCTTTCTTTCTCCATGCCAAACAAAAATTGCCTCGTCAGATTATCTTCCTGGTTATTTTGAGAGGCACATGAGCATCCTTCCTCTCTTTCTCTCTGTCAATTATGTAAATATTGACTTCTGGAGAGACAGCTAGGTTTTCTCTAGCATCTTGCTCGTGCTACCTGTCACGAGGTTGATAACAACCAGTAACTTGTAATGATGATAAATTATCATGCAATTTTACTGTTCAAGATCTTCTTTTGCCCATGGCATAAAGGGAAAAAGGAAGGGGAGAAAGCAGCGGCAGACCTCTCTCAGCCAGCAATAATTATATATCGAGTTTAATTCACTCCTGGACTCCAATATGGTGGTCATTGGATGCCAAATTTGTCGTTGACACTTGTAAGATTACATTGCCTAGATAAACGAGAGGGTACTTGCGCTATTGAGATGAGACTTTGGGTGATTGGAGTCGCATGCCACCAGCGTTTGGTGAACCAACCACCTATATTTTTATCCAAACCCTGTTCACTAGACTTGGTGGGTTTTATTTATTTAAATTTTTTTTTTTGTCTTCTTTGTCTAACTGTATTTTTAATTTATATTTTATTTTTTAACTTTAAATTATTATTTTTAATCGTTTTGATATGGTAATATTAAAAATAAAATTTTTAAAATAAAAAATAAATTATCTTAATGTATTTTTTAAAAATATTTTTTAAAAAAATTAATGCTTATCATGCTCTCAAATAGGCATCTTAACTACTTGTTTAAATTTAAATCATGAAAAGTATAATTATTTAACTCGGGTCTATGAAATAACCGGGGAAATCAGGATCGGAACCTTGTCCAAGTTGAGTTTTTAGTTGAATTAGACAAAATAATGGTCTGACCATGCTTGTTTAACCGGATTGATTTCTTAGTATTTTGATTTGTACAGTCAAACCCGATTCAAACCATGATGATTTAATATCTTATAAAGTGAATAAGCTCTTTTGTTTTTATAAAATATAGTTTACCCGAGTTGTTGTAGTGATCTAACCACCCAAGCATTTTTTTCAAATAAATTTCCAAACCACGACTATAATGGAAGAAACACATGGAAAAAGGCTAGGTCCAAGAAAAGCGTGGTTGCACCTGTCGACCCAAGTTTTTCAAACGCATTCACCACGAGCAACTTGCACACTTAAGGCGACAAAATTACATGAAGGAAAACTATATGTTTGAAGAGGTCAATCCATTATCTTTTAATTCATGGACTTTTAAAGTTTGGTTGTTGTTTTCTAGTTGCCCTTTTTTTCCTTCAAATCAATTTCCCTTCTTCATAGTCGAGAATATCCTAGCCGAATCATTGAAAACAACACATGATACATGGTTCAAGGCTGCGTTTGACTAGTATTTTAAAAACACGAAAAATAAATAAAAATAAATTTGTTTCTATAATAATTTCAAAGTAAATTTATATAATTTTAAAATAAAAAAAACATATCAGCTTTGTCTGAATAATGCTTTTACCCAAAGGGTGGTTAAATTTTGATCTTGTAAAGAAGATGCAAAGTGGTTACTAATCCAAAAATTGTAAGAACAAATAAAATGCAGATGGGTTAAGCCCATTGGGCGATATCTGCCAAGGCTCGGAGAATCTGAGCATGGAAATCTCCAATCCTCTCATCGTTTCAGTCTCGGCTGATTCTATCTCGAAGCTGATAAAATATTGGCCCGTCACTGGATTTAAAGCAGATGCAACTTCAGTGTTTCTTTTACTAATGAATAATGTTAATTTAACCAGGATATATTTTCTCTATCATCTTCCAGAAAAATGTTCTACTACTCAATTTCTAGAACCCAATTATGGATAAAGCTCATTCAATGTGATAAATAAATAAAAAATATGACATTTAGTGAGAAATGATTAAGAAAAAATATTAAAAAAAAAAAAACACAACTCGACTGATGAAAGTCTAGCATTGCCAGGTGAATTGAAGCGGACTTTAACTTCGGCAGGGTGGCGGCATGACAGCCTAGTGGTTTACGAGTAGCCCAATCTCCTTTGCCTGTGGTACAGTCCAGCTCCACTCGCATACTCCATATTGTACCCAGCCATTGGGCCTCGACGGCTGCTGTTTTAACAAATGGAACTATGACCAGCACCATCCACGGCCCAAACAGAAGAACCTTCTACCATTTTGTCAATCCGAAGGAAAAGCATTCAAAGACATGGAATCACTAATCTTTTCCCCTCTTTTTTTTTTTTTTTGACAAGTATATTGATATTCTCTCTTGGTCTTGGGCTTATATGATGTTTAGACAGAACCACAGCCATGCAACTTCCTGCCTAATCTGTTTAGAGTGAGATAACTTTTGTTGTGATTTGTTTTTTAAAAACATATTAAATTAATGTTTTTTTAATATTTTTGGATAATTTTATTTGTGTTGTGTCAATAAATATATATATATATATAAGTGAAAAACATTAAAAAATAAACAACTTGCACCATGATATTGAACACAATCTCTGTAACCATTATTGTTTTCTTTTAGTATAGATAGACTGCCCAAACATGACACTCCTTGAGTTTAATGGTGTGTTTGTAATTATAGTTAGTTTTTAAAGTATTTTTTATTTAAAAATAAATTTTAAAAATAAATTTATTTTTCACATCACTGTAACAAAATAACCTGAAAATACTAAAATAAAATTAATTCAAAGTAAATAAAAAATAAAAAAATATTTTTAAAATATAAAAATAAACGGAATATAAATCTGTCCAGTTTGGAATTCCATCTGTCGAGTACTTCACTCTCGCAACCAAGAATTTTGTTTGCGTGCCAAATCCCAAATTTACTGGCTATGTTTTTTTCTGCTCCCCTGTTTTCTAAGTTTGGAATTGGCATTTTTCCCTTGGTTACACTTTTGGTCAGAGGGGTTAGACTCCGAATTCTTCAGCAAAACAATTTGTAATCGAGGCACAAATCTAAGACTCGATCCTCTCTCCTTTTGTTTAAATGCACATGCAAAACCACAAAATCTACACTTGAGTTTCTTTCCAGCAACCTCACATCGAAAACAAGCCACTAATCTTTTGATTATAGCCGTCGAGGCAACCATAGCCTGCCAAGTGTTCATGGTGATATTGGAAGAGGTCCACCTCGGTTCCTATGACAGGGAACCAATAAAGCCGGCCATATTTACACGTCATCTATGATATTCCCATGAGGTGTCAGCTAGGTAAATAGTATGTCTGCATTGGCACCTGGTCATATGGCCTACCACCAAGTGAAAGTCCCTTTCTCGATCTTGGAGGTATTTGATGATGTCGGTTTTCTTCCAAATTTTTCTACATTTATAGTTTTGATTGTAGATGTCCGTCCAAAAGGGCCGATTCAGAGAGAATTGAAAAGAATGCATCTCCTCCCCACACGATCAAATCTTCCAAGTTCGGTGTTGGGGACCATATTCTTATCTAGCCAGGCGCATAATCCATGCAAGTGAATGTGTTTTTCATAGAGAACTTTGTGATTCTTTCATGTCCACATCCTTAGCCATCGAAAATGAGAGAGAGAGTTTAACTTGTGACCTACGTTAATTAACAAGAAGAAAAAGTTAGCTAGGAATTTAGGGTTCACCTTTACTCGTATACAAGTGTTTCTCTCTGCGGTTTCAATTAATGGCGAGCACAAGAACATCTGCAATTACTGTATTTTGGTAAATCATGCATCTAAGCAATATTATTGACAGGTGCAATTAAATCTAAGCATCATCGAACGATACTAAATTGACGTTTAGTTATTATCTTGGAATATAAAAAATAAAAACAATAGAGATATAAGAGGTATGATTTTATCCACTTTTCTTTTTTTAAATATAAAAATTTCCTTCAAAACTACCATAAAAACAAATTTATTTTATCTCCATTCATGTCTTTCAATTAAATACATTTTTAATTTTTATATATATATTTATTTTGATCCTAAACACTAACTAAACACAACTTAATATGATAAGATAATCAATAATTGGACTTATTAATATAGAATTGATCTCTTTGCTGCTGTGGTGCCGTGACAGCAGAACATCTCCAAGTAGATAATAATTAATCACAAGTACATTTTGAGAAAATTGTTTAGCCCGTCACCGTATGGCAGTTATAGGTTGTTATGGATGATTAAAGAAGTTTTAATAATTTAAATTTTATTTTATGCGATATCTCAACTATATAGAACTCCTCTCTCTCTCTTTCTATCGAATAAATAATTTTCTAATGCCGAAGTAGTTAAACGTCCTAGCTTCGTGACCGAGATTACCCATTAAAAAACAATAAATCGGTTTGATCATGCTTCGAATCTATTGATTAATAAAAATATTAGGTGTTTGTTTCTTGTTGTATAGTCGGCTCGGTGGTTGCTTTAACAGATCTTAATGCTAGAATGACTTAGAGTTCCAACTTTGAACTTGTCATGTTATCCAAGGTCAATTTATTGATGTTTGATTACTTTGTATGAAGTAAAAAAAATAAAGAAGTAGTTTATGGTTTCTTAAAAAATTTAAATTAATATTTTTTTCAGGTGTTTTTAATTATTTTGATATATTAATATAAAAAATAAAAATATATATTATTTAAATATATTTTTAATTAAAAAATAACATCCACCACACTATAAAATACACAAAAAAATGCTAGTGTTCATGCACTAGCTAGATATATATCACAAGTTCTAATTAATGTGTCATCTTTCGCTATGTATATTGCATGTCCCTTTCATCCTATATATTTTTTTATTTAATATTCGAGGACATGGCATGATGAAACATTTATGAAAGCTCAATCAGAAGTCTTCATTAACAAAAGAAAAAAGAAAAAGCCTCAGCAAGAAGAAACGATAAAGCATCCATCTTGTTTTGTGAGGCTGCAGGAAGTGTCATTTTAGGTGTGCAAACCAATCAAGGAATGGCGTAATTTATGATAGTTAGAAACCTTGACACTTGTGTTTTTAGTAGCGTGTTCCGTGCTATATTTTAAAAATATTTTTTTTATATTAACATGTCAAAATTATTGACAAACATTTCAAAAACATATTAATTTTATATTTTTTTTCAAATAAAACACGATCAAAAGCTAAAGCTATTTCCTAACACTCACTTAGTTTATTAGTTTATATAGTAATTTGCGGTTTTAACGGGCCCACATATATAGTAATTTACGTTTTATTGTTACCTAACCTATTGTTAGTCTTGGACTATAAACTAATAAACTAAAATTACTGTGTATGTGGGGCCCGTTAAAACCAGTGGTTCACGCGGCCGCGTCTAGTGCCCAGGTGAACTCTTGAAGTGAACAATGCCCTAGTGAATTAATTCACCTGAACACTATTCATTTCAAGAATGAACAATGCTGATTCACTTGGCACTGTTCATGTAAACAGTGTTTCACCTGTTGATTGGACCTCATCTAACCCGGTAATTTTTTTTAATTGTGTTTTACTCGAAAAACTAGTATTTAATATTATTTAATAACACTACATAAATTAGAAGGATATCGCATGATGACGTAGCATTTGCGGAATTTGATCGCAATTCCAATTATGTTCTTGCTGGGTCCGACCCAATTAAAAAAATTAATTTTTATTTTTATTTTTATTTTTTTTAATTTTAATTTTTAATTGTGTTTTATTCAAAAAATTAAAAGGAGATCGCTTGATGACGTAACAAAAAATTCAGTTTTTGTTGTTGCGCACTTAAGAAACCATGGAAAATATAGTCCTTGTTGGATAATTTTGTACGTGATGAAATTGCACATAATTTAATGGAATAATAAAAATATTTGATATAAATATTATTTATTTCATTGTGTAACAATAGTAGTTAAATTTACAATATTTAAATTAGAAACCATCAATATTAATATATATTAATTATTTTATAACCTTAATTTGAAAAGCATTCTTTTAACCAAATACATTAAACTACTTTTTGTCCAACCTTAATTTCAACCACAATTTTAACCAAACATATATTTTTTCAAACCAACCTCAACTAAAAGTATTTTTTATAAAATAATTTTTTTCAAACCACAACCATAACAGATACCGCAATACCAAATACACCCTCATGAAAATAAGACCATTTCACAACAATATATCATAATTAAAACCATTTATATCTTTCAAACTACATCATCTGGCATTTTTTTTATAATGAAAAATAATAATTTCATCAATACGAAATAAAGTATAAATAAATTAATTAGATAAAACAAAATTATAAAAACCAAACCTTATTATTCAAAACAAGATGGGAAACATAAACCGTGTAAAATAATTTTTCATTTCAATACTTTGAAAACTCCGTGATAATACTTCCATTCTATAATACAATATTTGGAAACGCGGTTTTTCTAACATATGTTTGAAAAAGTTTTTGTTTAAAATTAATTTTTTTATATTTTAAAATTATTTTAATATGTTAATATTAAAAATAATAAGTGAAAGATTCATTCTTCTCGATAGCATTTATGAAAGAGTCGCCACTCACCTATTACCTTGAATTTGTAAAGCCAAATCCAGTAAAATGAATTGATATCTTGTCCAGGGCAAATACCTTAAAATCAATTGACAGATTAAGAACATAATTAAGTAAGAAAATAATTGTAAGAGGACTCTATACATATAAATAAATTGTACCATACACACACCAGGCAAAGATATTCCTGAACAGGAATTATTTTTTTTTTCTATGTATTATACTTCCATGTCAATGCATATTAAATGCTATATTTCACCTCACTATATATTAAAAAAAGGCATAAAAATGTAGTTTTCAATTAGATTTGGATCGTTATCAGATCTGCTGAGAGGCCAATTCACAACAGTAACAGAGGCTAAATCAGTGTCAATTAGGAGAAATTCTTGTTCTCCATAATGTTTTCATGTCAAAGTCAAGTGTGAAAGATGCTTTTGAGGTTTCTGCTTTTCTTCCCTTCATATATAATAACTCCAAGCCTCATTCAATACGAAGATTGGACATCATTAATTGCTATGACTTTACTCTTGATTTTGCAATCATCTCATAGACTTAATTAATTACTTTTTTTTAGTCCATGGATATTAAAGTAAACCAAAACAAGCCACACGTTACTTTTTTTCCCTTCAATTTAGTGTGTATTTAAAATTATAATACAAAGTATTTTTTAAAATACATTGAAAATGTAGATTTTTATTTATTTTTTATATTAACATATCTAAATCATTAGAAAACACTAAAAATATATATTGATTTGATGTGTTTTATAGTAAAAAATACTTGAGGTTATTTGTCATTGTAGTAACGATAATTTTTTAAAATATTTTTTATTTTAAAATAATTTTTTATATCAACATATATCTAAAATTATATAAAAAATACTTTATAAATACAAAAACAAACTGTGCTGTAAGACTGTCCAAAATCATTTTTTCCCCCTTTTCCCTTCATACCCATTCCGCCTCGTAACTGTGAGCATTCTTGATTACAGTTTCCATTACATTACACGTCTTCTATTCAAGGAACAGTGTCTTTTTTTCACCCTTTTTTTTTTCCATGCACTCTCATATGTGAAGTTTCAGAAAAAAAATCTCGATCGTTGATTAAAGATAAATTTTATAAAATTAAATTTAATATTATAGTTGGAAAAATTTTAAATACATGACCCACTATTCAAAAGACACGTAAAACTTTAACTTGGTTCTTAAAGTTTTAATTCAAGTATTATATGGTTCCTGAGATTTTAGAATTTTATATTTCGGTTTCAAGGTTTATTTTTTAGTTTTACAATTCCTCAATGTTGAAAAGAAAGAGATAAAGTCATCAAAAAAAATTTTTTAAAAAATAATTCGTCAAGCACATTCTGGACATAAAAATGTTAAATTAATTGAGATCAAACAGAAAAATGAGGTTGGAATTCTGAATGATCTGTATATTATAAATGCTTAGTCTTAATCTAAATACAAATAAAGTATGTATAGGTCAAACTGAAGTACTATTCTACCCTTAATAAATAAGACTACATGAATATTATTTAAAAAAAAAAACTAATTTTGGTATAAATAGATTCCTCATGTAAAGGAGGGTTTAAATTTTTTATCTTGCCAGAAAAAGATATACTAGAGCGAAGAAGACTTTTTTTATTCAATTTAATTGTGGTTTTAAGAAGGCTTGGAGGAGAGGTTATTTTTGTTAAAAAGAGTTTAATGAGAGTAAAACAAGTTGAAAATGATTTTTAAGTATCCTAAAACTTGTACTTTTGACTTTCTAATCATAAAAAAATAGTTAAAATTTTAAAAATTAAACAACACATCATTCCTCTTATTAAAAATAAATAAATAAAGCAATGACACGTTAAAAAAAAATAAAAAAAAGAAAGCTAGGCACAAGAGCCAAACCTTGCAGGACCATGCGCGCATGAGATTTATTTTTAGGCCAGCCACCCTTCCTCATCCTCCCAGGCTCAGAAGCCTTTTTTATTATCCTTTATTTTTTTATTCTATATAAAATTCGCTATAAAAATTAAAATGATATTTAAAATTCCATCCAATTTTTTCATGGATTTTAAATAAAATTATAGTTTTTATGGAAATATTAACAATTAATTTCTAAATTATTATACATGAATCTAATATGAAAAATTTTCTTTTAAAAAATATCTCCATGAATATTCAATGAAAATAAAATATTTTTTTTTATTTTTTATTATAAATTTTGTACTTGGTTTTCCAGGGTTAATTTTATACCTTCTACTAAAGTATGAATTATTGAACCATGATTGTTTTTTTTTTGTTTTTAGTTGGGATTTACCTATTAGATTATGATAAACTTTTATTTAAAAAATAATATTTATTTAAAAAATATATTTTTATATAAAAATAAAAAATAAATACATGAATAAAAAAAGTGAGTTTTGATCGAAGAGATCATTTTTTATAGATTAAATAAAATGATTAAATTTTTATGATTATTTATTCTAAGTATATTTAGTTTTTTTATTAAAAAAATGTGTTCTTATAAAAAAATATTTGAATATAAAAAGAAAAACCCGCTTGAAAATATATATTTTTCTCTACATTGACTTTTCTACAAGTATCTGTTTTAATTATTATATAACTAAATAAAAATAAATTTTGTGACCTAACTGGAGTTTTAAATAATATCTAACATTCAAGGATTTAGATGAATTGATTTAGCAAATCACATCAGGTGGGGTGACACATCAAACTATCTTGCATATTGGAATGTAATGGTGTTTTTTTTAAAAAAAATTAAAAATATATTAAAATATTACTGTTTTTTTGTTTTTTTAATTTTGATATTAACATATTAAAATTATTTTAAAAAATATTAATTTAATATTCTCCAACCAATAAATAATTTTAAACAAAAAAACTTTAAAAACATGTTATAACACACAAACAAACGAATTAGCTACCAAGATTCAACTCATTGCGCGTTTATCCTAGGCCTCTGTACCCTACAACAATAAGGTACCAAACCTTTTATCTACTTGACCTAATCCAAACGCATGATTGTCCAAATTCATGACTAAATTAATCACATCCATCAATCCAATAAAGAAAGCTATCCTAATGAGTACTGCAGCGTACAAATTCTGCCATTTCAACTTGTATTTATCACTCACATTGAACTTTCAAGTGAAAGGATTGTACACGAGTTGGTCTCAATTCCTAGTACAAAAGTATTCTGCCTCGTTCACCTCTGGGAAAAATTTAAAAGTACTTTTTTTTATTTAAAATTATATTTTAAAAAAATAATTTTTTTTAACTGAAAACAAGTTGAAATTTAATGGCTATCACCCACAGTCAATTGAGCCGGCTGCAAGAGTTTTTTTTTCTCAGTAAAAATAAATAAATAAAGTACTGAAAGAGTAAAAGGTATTTATTTGGTCCTGCGCGCGCGCGCGCGCGCGCGTATATGATTTTATTTTTTTAGCTGAAGCAAAACACAAATTATATCATACTACACTAAAAAAACAAACAGAGTCTGAGTTTAATAATCTTAGTTACGACAAACAAGAAATCTCATTCCTCATGCCGGACAAACTTTCACATAAGAATTTCATTCCATCCATTTTAAAAGCATTGCCTAAGCTTTCACATATTACAAAGAAAACTAAAGAAAGTGGATATTTCATTCTAGCTTTGGATATAGATTGCTGTAGATTCTGATAGTATTTTATATGGGCATTGCGTGTAATTAAAAGGATCATGGAGAGTTTTAGTATTTTCACGTTATTTTTTATTTGAAAAGCTATTGGATTATGTTCTACGTGTCCTAACGAGTGGGCTACGCCCATATCATTAAGGAGGTGCGTGAGATGTCTCTCGACGGCCAAATCTGGCCACAAATTGTCAAAATAGATACATACATGTGCTCTCTATCGCATGGTGCGACACGTGTAGACATGTTATGGTTGGTTTACTGCTGGTGATTGATTATTTACATTTTTTCTTTCTCTTCTCTCTTTTGATAATGAAAGTACATAATTATCATCTGTTTTTTTGTTGTTTACCTAGATCTGGTAAGGGTTGCTAGACCCAAGCTACTTAAATCTAAGTATCATGTCATACTCGAGGTCCTAGGGTTTGACATCAACAGCGAGCCCAAGAGTTTTAGGTGTGGCAACCATGTTTGGTGCCAAACCCAGGTGTACATCTGGCAACCATGTTTGGTGTCGGATCTAATGCTCTCGGGTCTTGCATTGTCGCAAGGTCTAAGCGACTTGGATCTATCATATCTGTCAAACCTAAAAAGTTTAAAACATTCTTTATACTCTTAATGTTTTCTAGACTTAAAAAAACAAGTGATATCGACTCGTTACAGAGTATGAACCAATATACTAGTAAAAGCTGTAACATGAACTCGTATTAAATAAAAATATATTATGAGATCTTAAATAATTATTGTGATTTTAAAAGGAAAATAGATTACAAAGATTGAGACAATGTTTATAATTTTGGTAAGAATTACTTTTTAAAATAATGTTATTTTGAAAATATATTAAAATATATATTTTTATTTTTTTAATATTAGTATATCAAAAACATAAAAAAATATATGTAAAAAAAATTAAAAAATTTAATTAGAAATACTTCAACAAAAGTAAAAAAAAATTAAAAAATTTAATTAGAAATACTTCAACAAATAGTAAAGACAAACACACTCTGAATGGCAAGTTACCACTCGGTATAAATACAAGAAATTAAGGACGCAATATGACCATTCACTGACCGTGGGAGAAAAAAATTAGAATTCTGACTGTTTTCTTAATCCAATTGAAAGTGAACTGCATAATCAAACACATGGATAAAAAAAAAAAAGAATAATCTCCAATACCAAAATAAATAAATAAATCAAATCAAATTAAACGGGTTCGATTATGAAATTGCTTTTTTTAAAATAAAACAAGTTACCCCTTGATTTTAATAAAAAGTACAATTACTTATGGCAAGATCTTTTTTTTTTTAAATTACAATAACAACTTTCTCCATGTTTTTTTTTTCTAAACTGCATATTCTAAAGATATTAATGTTTTACTCAATTCTATTTCAAAATCTTTTTTTTATATCATTGGTTTTATTAAAAATAACGTTTATATAAATTATTTCCTTAAACTTGAATCTCGTAAAACATATGGATATATGTCATGTAAGTTTAAGGGGTTATAAATTATTTAATATAAAAAATATTTTTAATATCTCAAAAACACAACAATAAAGTTTAACAAAAATATTATTTGGCCATTTTAAATACTCACAAGTATATCACAAAAATACACTGAGGCTTGCAGCTTAGTAGTTTTGACAGGCTTTGCCCTGCCTATGTGCCCTGGGTTCGAGCCTTCGCGTGTACGCATGTCACCTCCGCGGTGCCTTACATGTCTACTGGGCTTGTAGGATGTTCAGTGGGTCCGGAGATTAGTCGTGATGCACGTAAATTGGTCCGGACATCCCGGGTTATGAAAAAAAAAAAAAAAATATATATATATATATATATATATATATATATATATATATATATATATATATATATATAAGACAAA
>Ga0325410_1004464_pt1 | contig 15640 bp, 5 predicted proteins | sample PopdelMetagenome_16_FD_206182 | JGI IMG/M metagenome (GOLD analysis project Ga0325410, IMG submission 206182) | Populus deltoides microbial communities from Bellville, Georgia, United States - Xylem-PdIQD-R3 | ecosystem: Host-associated > Plants > Phyllosphere > Stem > Wood/Secondary xylem...
TTTTTTTTTGTTTATTTTTTTTCAATTTAGTCTTTCAATCCTAATTTTTCATATATAATGTTTTTCAATTTGGTTCTTTTTCTTTTGATATTTTTTTCGTAGCTCTTTTGTCAAGTTTTAGAGCATGTTTGGGAACGCGGTGCAAATTGCATCCCCAAAAAAAATTTTAATTTTTTTTGTACTTAAAACGAATTGTTTTTTGTGTTTTCATATCGTTTTGATGTGCTGATGTCAAAAATAATTTTAAAAAAAACTTTATTTTGATGCATTTCTAAGCGAAAAACACTTTAAACCATCACCGTTACCACAATCTCAAACAGACCCTAATATAACTATCACCACCACTACACCACCACCACCACCAATAATAATAATAATAATAATAATATTCTTACATTATTAAAATAATGTCTGTTCCCTTTGCCTTCTGTTTAGCAAGCTTGTCTTGCTTTTGATTTGGTCAAGGGACTTTGTTCCCTTTTCCTTGTATTGCTGGTCTCCAGCGCCTTTTTGATTTATAATATTCTTACATTTGATAAAAAATAATAATAATAATAATAATAGTGAGATGATGATGATGATGATGATGATACTTGCCTCATGGAAAGTTAAAAACATCCAATATAATTTAAAAATAATCATTATTTATAAAAATGCTAAATAAGCAAAAACAAACGACATAGTAAGTGTATTAATTAAAAACAAGCTTAAAAAAGACATAAAAAGGTATTAATTGAAAAAAAAATATGCCAACAATGGAAAAGTCTGGACTCGCACGCTTGGGCCTACGTTTTCTTTTCTTTTTTAAAGAGGCAGACAACATGTCGCCCGTTGTGGAAGACGAAGTGTCGTCTGCCAGCCCAGATTTTGATCATCATTGTTGTGGCCGGAAAATTAAGCCTATAAGTTTTTTTACCCAAAAAACACCTTACAAACATCATTAGAACACTAAAAAACAAACCTATCAACCCATTAAACCCTAAAAATGACCTAAACCACTAAATCAAACTTGAAAACAAATATTGCATCCCTAACCTAGATTTGGTTTTCTAGGCTATATTAAAGCTTAAAACAACTACCATTTAACTTCCCTCACCTAGTGAAACATGTTAAGACCAATTTTAACCTGTTTGGTGATCAAAATCGTCTCTAACAAAGAGCTTTCTCTCTTTACAGGAATCTAACGACTTCTCTTTCTTCTCATATGAAACAAATGAATGAAAAATAAGAAAAATAAAGTTTGATATCAAAATGTTATTTTTTAAAATTAAAGTGATCGGTCACCTTATAGCAAAAAAAAGTTGGGGGACTAAAATGTTCTTCACAAGTAAATTTGAAAGCATAATCTATGTTACCCGTGTTTTTCACTTTAATCTCCTATTTTTCAATTCAACCCTCTCTCCACACATATATATATAAAAAAAAACATTGGGTGCTAATTTTGGCTCAAAAGATCTCAATTGTGCGAAGAAAAAGTTTGAGAATTAAATTGAAGATTTTGAAAAAAAAATCACAACTTTAATCCACAGTGATTTGTGAGAGTGAACAATGATTTTATGCATAGTAAAAACACCACAAACTTTAGTTTTTGTTAGTAGTAGTAGTAATTCATCATTCAACATTAGACTTGTTTTGGGATTGACTTTCATTGTTTTTTCATGTAAGGTATTTTCAATCTAATAACCTAGGTTTGAGTTTGAAAAAGTTGATGTTTTTTTCATGTATGATAATAATAGTGATAATTCATCATTAAATGTTAGACTTGTTGGGGATGAGTTTCATTATTTTTTCATGTATGGTATTTCCGATCTAATAATCCGAGTTATGAGTTTAAAAAGTTGATGTGGCACGATGACCTCTTTTTTTTGCCTTATTATTTTATTTTCAATTTCATCACTCAATATTAATTTAAAATAAAAATAAAAAAGGCTTTGTGTTTTTTTTTAAAAAACAAATTATCGGGTTAACCCGATCTCATAACTTTGATCACGAGTTTTGCAGGTTAACATAAGGTGACTTGACCCTTATCACTCAACTTGCATATTTATCATGCTACCTTGGATTGACTCTACCCTAAATTATTGTCTATTTTTTCATCCAATTACATTTAGAGGCTTTTTTTTCCGGTTATCGTTGTATTTTGTTTTATATTTTGTACGTTTACTATGGATTTTTTTTTATCATTTAATTAAAATAAAACCAACTTATTATACTCATTAGGGCTATAACTTGAGTAATTTATTTTTCTTATTTATTTAAAATGCACTTACAGTGCCTAGATATCACTTTTTGTACAGGGAAAAATACAGAGTTGCGGTGCAGTGAATGCTTATATCTAGTGCAGTTTATAGTGGTAAATGATAGGTTTTGCATTTTAACAAAACGTTTCCGGTAATGTTGCGCAAGAAGTTTTTTAAAAGTGTTTTTCAATGTAAAATATATTAAAATAATAGTTTTTAGATTTTTTTTTATTTTAACATTAATACATTAAAATTATAGAAAAACACCTAAAAAACAATCAATGTTTTTTCAAATGAAAAAAAAATTGAAAAACACATGTTATAAGAGACCGCAACTTCTGTTTCATTTTCCAACCACAAAGAAAAAATAGTTTAGTTACAATGTGTTTGTTTTTGTGTTTAAAAAACGCTTTTAATATTTTTTTTTTGCTTCAAATTATTTTTTTATGATTTTGAATTGTTTTGATGTGCTAATGTCAGAAATAAATTTTAAAAAATAAAAAAATATATTATTTTAATATATTTCCAAGCAAAAAATACTTTAAAAAACAACTATCACCACAATCTTAAACACTACAATAGCCAAATAGCTTCTGCCTTTTGCACTAAACCCCATATTTAATTGGGTTTCAAATTTTAGTTTTCTAAAAGGTAAAATAATTTTTTTATTCATAAAAATATATTTTTTCTTTATTTCACAAGTAAACATACATCTCATAATAATTTTAACCAAATATAAAATTTTTTAAAACATATATTTTTTAAAATTATAATTAAAAATATTTTTAAAAAACTTATTTTTTCACCGCAAAGATTTCTACACTGTCAAAAACACTAAATAACTCTGCACCCAATTTTTTTTTTCAAAAAGTAAAAGGAGAACAGAAAATCATGCAATCCTATCACACAATTAAAAGTTATTTATAGCTGGTTTATTTTTGTATTTTAAAAATATTTTAAAAAATATTAAATTTTTTAATTTTAAAATATATTTTTTAATATTTTTATGTAAAAATAAAATTATTTAAAAAAAAACAAGTGAAAGATAAAGCATTCATTAATTTTTTTTTTGGTAGAGTGCTATCTAACGAAGTCAAGTCATTTGCAACGCGCTTCTCGATGCCATTTATCAGTAATTGGTATCTAAGCAAGAAGAAGAAGAAGTGATTTTCCTCAAGTTGACATCTTTACAATCAAAGCCACATCCACAAGCCGAGCATTCATCAAAATTTCTCACAGGAAAATCAGCAGAAGCAATCCCCACAGAAAATTCGAGCTCATCTACATCACGGATCACTTCAGCAATACTCAGCCACAAAATGAGCACCTTCACTTGGATCCCACTTAATTTTGAGAGCTTGTCTTTGGCTATCACGCCCTCAATCGTAGACTTGTACTTGTAATTAATTCAATACTACTTCCATATTTTGACATGTATTTAAAAGTAGACTGCGTAGGCAAAAAACATCAATCGAAGAGGGGGTGAATTTGTTTACAATGAAATTGTTTTTCAGAATCAATTTTGAGTTATCCATTTTAATGCAACCTTGCAAGTACTAGGGTGTTTGTTTCATGAACCAATAAAATATGCATTCAACAGAAAAGGAAGGAGAAGAGTAGAAATCGCACACACTGTTTTATCTACTGTCGTCACAGATGGCCCTGGATTTTCACTACTTGATGGATTTGTGTGTTTGATGTTACAGATCTTTTGTTCTTGCAATCTTGCAGGTTCAACCTCTTCTATGATTGATTCTTCACTCAAATCTTTCTACTAAAAGCAATAGTTCTTTCATTCTTTCCTATGTTTTGTTCTTGTTCTATCATTTTGTAGTTTTCACAAGCACATGGTGTAGTTTTTACAATCTTATTTTTCCTCTGACTTGGGCTGTTAATAAATCTTCCCTGGCCTTTTGCATGAATTTTCCACTGAAGTTACACAAGTCACGAACAAATCAGTTTTTATTAGTAATTATCTTATGGTTTGTAACAATCAAAATCACAGGACTACAGACTGATGATGAGCTTTGCTTGGCATAAGTTTCGTACTACGTCTAGATCGACATGGTTGTTATGACAAGGCCAGTTTTCATATCTAGTTTTTTTATGTCTTAGAAAGATTAACGTAGTAAGCGCAGAGAGAAAGACTCAATTTGTAAGGAAATGACTGAGTTTTAGGGATAAAATGATCTTTTTATTAGGTTCAATTGAAATTACCAATTTGTTTGGAGATAATAATAATAAAAAAAAAACCTAAACCTCATTAGTTTTTCACTATGGAGCAAGACTCAAAGCAATATGAATTGCTACAATGCACTGTGTTTTTTGTCTTCCATATTTGTAAGGAAAGGAATGAGTTATGAGACGCGTGCGGCTCCTCCTGCCACCAAACACTACCTTTCATGGCAATGTTTGAAGTGGCGTATTGAGAGCCTTCCAATGATGGTGAGCATGACGACGTAAGACAAATGTTGTAGCTCCATAGAACTTTTTTCTCCTCCCTCCTTTTCTCTCTCATCTCTTAGGCAAACTACACAAGCTTTTTTAATTTTGTTTATTTATACAATATGTCTTTTATTTTTTTAATTTTTATTTATTTTTTTCTATTGTAAATTATTTTTTTCAATTTCATTATTCATCATTTAATTTTATTTAATTTTTATTTCAAATTTAGTCATTATTTTTTTAATTGCTATTTATTTCATTTTTAACCTTTTCATAATTCTATTTTTTTTCAATTTCATCCCTCAACATTAAGGATTGCAATTTAATCTGAAGCCAATAAATGTCATCTTAACCCACCCCGAATTGGTTGATGTTTTATGAATGGTTACCTTTCTCAATGAGTAATGAATAGGGTATGAATATTATTAAAACATACTTGGAACCGCTCAAATCTAAACCAAAATATATATTAATATTATACAAATATATTTGTAGAACATTTTTATTATTGACATAAAACACACGCATGTATATAATATTTATTATTTTATAGTTTAATAATTTGACACACACTTCAAATTTATATATTTGTAAATTTATTTCTTATTTAATACTAAATAGTTTTTAGATAATATAAACACATAGAAGTTAATTATTTCATCCCTCAATGTTATGAAAGACGATTTAATCAAAACTTGATGGATACCAACCCGAATGGGTCGGTATTTGTTTTATGGTTACCTTCTCCAACAAATACTGAATAGAGTGTGGATATTATCAAAACCGACCCGAAACCCGCTCAAACTTAACATGAAATGTATATCTATATTATATAGATATATTTGTTGAATATTTTTTTTAATGCAATATGATATATTTATATCTTAATATTGATATAAAATTATAATTTAATACACACTTCATATATATAAATTTATTTTTTTATTGAATAATAAATATTAATAGTCATATGATTGATATACATATGGTACCCAAAATTCGATCTATAATTTAGGGATATCTATATTTTTTATCCAATAATTTAGCGACTTTTTTTTTTTTTGGGAAGTCAATGACTATGAAAGAATAATAACACATTCCAATGCCTCTAAAGAAGATTGCTAAGTGCCTTACAAACAGCACATTCGTTCACAATGATGCGAGGACTTTGCCCAATACCAGCAATAATGGTGACACCGTCGAACTTCTCGATTTTGACTAAATAAACCTTAAATGTCTTTGTGAGCATTTTAATGTTAATTTCTGTATTTCTAAAACATAATGTCAAATAATATTTTTTTATTTTTAAAATATTATAATAAAAAAAATTTAATTTTAAAATTATTCTAACTTATAAATAAAATAGTTATTATTATATTTTTAAAACTTAACCCAAGGATCGACCCAAGATAAGGCATGGATGGGCTAGTCAAGTTGATCTGGGTCAAATCAAGTTATCCTCTAATTTTTTTAAATAATCAAAACGATGTTTTTTTATCAAAAATATTTTAATAAAAGTCAGCAAGTTTTTTATTCAAGTTACACTCGAGTCTTACCCTAGGTTGACTAGTGATTTTTTTCAAGTCAAGTTGGATCAATCATTTCTCTATTTTTTCTTAAACCGGACTAATCTAGATTGTGGGTTGGTTGGGTCCTGAGTTGACCTGTCAGGTTATTCTAGGTTTTATAACTAGCGTTATTATACTATTATTAATTTAACACTCAATATACATTATTGTAAAAAAAAAATCTAATTATTTTTAAAATATGTATGTTTGATAGTAATACCACTACCAAACATGATGTAGAGAGAGTTAACATGTCCTATATACCACTACCAAATATAATCTTAACTTCGTCTTTTATTTTGTTTTATCTCTACAGTTTTCATCTCTTTTGTTATGGGATAGTAACTAAATACTACCTTAAAAATAATATCTGATTTCTAACAACAAAAATAAAAGAATTTTTATTTGATAAATTAACTAGATATTTTGTATTTTTTTATTTGATATTAATGAATATTTTAAAATTACTTATCCTTCAATCAAAAGTAAATTTCTTTCTTGAAACATTTTGCATTTGATCTTGTATATGACTCCACTGTATTCTCGTTAGCTGGAGGTTTCATTTTCTTATTTTTCTTTTTAATATTTCTTATTAATGATCTATATTATGTGAAATTGATGGCTAGGATTTTCAAAAGGTCAAAATCCGTTAAAAGTCTAACTAAAAGAAATAAAGAATATAAAGTTAAACTAATTAAAAAATTTCTAAAATTGTGTCTCTAAAGTTGTAATTGGTTTGAATAAAAAAATAAATTTTAGTTTATCAAATAGAGCATTAACTCAACATCAAAACATATTCTTAATATCACGAGAGTCCTATATAAAACAAACTGAAATAGAACATTAATTCCAATAAATTTTATTTTATCAAATAGAACATTAACTCAACATCAAAACATATTCTTAACATCACAAGATCCCAATATAAAACAAACTAAAATAAAACATCAATTCCAATCCCAAGACGACTTAATGTGATAAGATTAAATTGAAGATAAAAAAGTCAAGTGACAAAAAAAAAATTTTAAAAAAAGAAAACATTGTAGGTAACTATTGCATCTCACGTTGGATTGTGTCTTCTTTCTATGTTGCATTTTCAAAAAAATTTAATATCTTTTTCTTCTCGCATTGTCTCACCTGTTCATGATTCCGAACACTATTTCATCATTTGCCGAGGGTTAATTTCGCGAAACCAAATTGCAATTGTTAAATTGAAAAAAAAAAAAGAACCAATATGTGAATGAAAAAATAAGTACAGTACCAATAAAAAAATAAGGATGAAATAAAAAGAGATTTCAGGAGGTAAAAATAATTTGAAGGACCCAATTAAGAAAAAAGGATGCATATATATAAAAAAACTTGTGGTGATTCATTATTTATATGAACAATATTTCCACCCCAAGTTTTTTAATGTATAGTATAATATTAGTTTTTGTCTTGTGCTCCATTACATGTCAAATAAAAATTCTTTAAACATAAAAAAAATTATCTAGATAGCAATGAGCTATTTGGTAAAGTTTGGTTACTATTTTGGAGTAGATGAAATTAAGATGGTGAGGATAAAAATGTGTTTTGTTGATGAAATATAAATAAAGATATAAAAATAAATATATTCTTGTACTAATTTTGGATTGAATTTCTTTTCTTTCAAAACAAGAGATACAAAAAGATATGTCTCTAGAAAGAATATTTATTATTTTTATCCGTAAAATATTCATGTAAAAAACTTTTAATTCCAAACTTGTACAACTAAGACATGTAAAGATAAAAATGATTATTATTATAGTTTTACAACTCTACCTAAGAGTTAGCCCTGAACAAGGCTCAAGTCACGAATTGGAAGTGTCAACCCAGATTAACCCTAATTATTTTTTTTAAAATGATGTTGTTTTAACCAAAAAGATTTTTCTAAAAAAAAAAAAGTTAACCAATTCTTTACTCGAGTTTTAACTGGGTCATGGAACGACCTGGGTTTTTATTGAGATTAGGTCAGGTCAATCCTTTCTCTATTTTTTCTTAAATTCAGACTAGTCAAGGCCCCAAGTTGTTTAGATCCTAGGACAACTCGACAGGCCAAAACAAGTTTTATAACTAAGATTGTTATACTATTATTAATTTCAATACTTAATGTAAACTAAAGTAAAAAAAAAAATCTAATTTTTTTTTAAATATGTATGTTTGATAGTAATATATATTAAGGGTACATTAGTTTTTTTTTTATTTTGTTTTATCTACCATCAACCAAACAAGATACAAAAAGAGTCATTATGTTTTATAAATCACTGCCAAACACAAATTTATTTGTCTTTTATTTTATCTTGTCTCATCTATCTCCATTGCCTTTATCTCTTCTATTATGAGACAATAACAAAACATTATATTTGACATTGTTATTAAACCCAACCTAATAGGTCAACATAAAATTCGATCAACCCAACTCCTTACCTGCTTTAGGTTTAAAACTAACCCATATAGTAGTTGCATTAACATGACTTGATTGATTTAGAGGGTCCAAAGTCAACTGGATGACCGATAAAAAACATGGTTTGACTTTAAAAAAATTTCAATATGACATATTTTTTAATAGTAAGACAACAACATATTAAATCGACCCTAGTTTTGAGGCTTAAAGCCTCAAACCCGCTACTCGAATCATAGACTTTATTGAGTTTAACAACTTTGTTTTTATAATTATTTTTACTTAAAGGTATGATGCTAAAAATATATGCTTGTGAAATTAAACACCAACCAAATGTTGGGTTGTTTGTTTGAAATCATGATAACCTCATAGAAAGCAAACCTAAACAAATTATAAAGATCAATTTAAAATCAATTAAATATTAAAAGATAAAATCGCAAAACAAAAGAAAAAAAAAAAGATTCAATCGAAAGAAAAAAATGCAAGATGGAATTTTTTTAAAAAAGAAAATATTTGACATTGTTATTAAATTCGACCCAACAGGTCAACCTTGAAACCTCCAGACCCGAATTCTTACCTAACATAGGTTTAAAATTAATCTGCATGAAAGTTACTCTTATGTGACTCAGTTGACTTGGCGTGACTAAAAACAACCCAAACAACCATAAAAAATATGGATTGATTTTTTTAAAAACATTTAAGTTGATGTTTTTTTTTTAATATTAAAACAATCATATATTGGATTGACCTTCTTAACACGCTAAACCCACAACCTAGATCATGGACTCCACTGAGTTCAAAAACTATTTTTTATTCAATGATGTAGTAACAAAAATATATGCTTATAAAATTAAGCACCATCCAATTGCTAAGACGTTTATTTGAGATTGTGATAACCTAATATAAAACAAACTAAAACAAATTATAATTAACAATTCAAAACTAACATAATATTAAATGATAAAATTGAAATAAAAGAGCCAAAATTATTTGGGAGTCTCTAGGATTTTGTTAGACAGATCTAAAGTTGTTTAGAGATTTATTACTGAAGATCTGATTTTCTACAACTTTAAATAATTCTTTATAGACTAGATTGTCACAAACCACAAGTCGTCTAGTTATCCAGCCTCCAATAGTAATCTACACGAATCACCAGTGATAAATTTTCTAAATCCCTATTTAGAAAAGAGAGATTATTATGCCTAGAGTGCTAGCTTTTTATTTTGTAACTTATGTAATTTTTCTGTGTAACAGACAACTTTTTAAAGAATAAGAGGTATAGTTTTATATTTATAGTAAATCCTAAAAACCCTATAAATAGAAAAATATTTATTTAACCCTATATAATATCCATATGTTATTTAAGGATAATTTTAGAAATGAAATCAACCAAGTTCCTACTTGATTATTATAGAACTAGAATTATAATCCTTAAATTAAATACATTTAGTACTTAATTTCTAAAATTGTTTTAAATCAAGTCACACTTAATTAATTATCTCAGTTTAATTTTTAACTAATGATTCTTAATGTATATGACTCACTAGATTCCTAATATGTTGGCCCAAATATAAATTATAATTATAAATAAATCAAAAAATTTAATTTATTATCAATTCAATAATTAATTAATTTATATTTGAAGATCAAGTATATTATTTAGCACTATGTCATGATCTCCTAAATATTAGGAAAGTCTTAAGTGATTTGACTTAACCTTTCAATAACTAGTTTCTCAATGTAATTATTATCTCTTCATCAATAATATTCTAATTTAGACATTTTAGTATGGAGTGTGTCTGCCATGTCAAATCATATTTATTTGCAACATTATAGTAATTGATTCTTTGAATAAGATTTGAAATTCTCTTCAAATCTATTTTCACCTTGCATAAGGATTTAACAATCAATATTATTTGAGGACATGTGAAATATTTTTTTTTTCTAATTCACCTAGGATAATGAATTATCTCTTGATCACTTAAATACCTTCATATAGTTTATGTTATATCTAATGCTTGCCCATTTATTAGCTTTACCAAGATAACGTGTAACATGATCAAAACATAACACTCCATATATAAGATAACTTAATGATCTCAAGTCTAAGAATCACTTACACAACCGTCATATGAGTCTTTCCATAAACACATGTGATATCTCTATATAAAATTCTTATGAGTCAGTTCAATGTACAAGTCTTATGACAAACACTTACATATTAATTCTAGACATCCCTTATACCTCAGCTTATGAGAACAATTGGTTCCTTTCATTAAAAAAAAAAACATAATATATATTAGTCTCTACGGCTCTAATAAATATCCAATATTTTAAGAGAGCATCAACCATGAATATTTTAGAAACAATGTTTTGATGAAACAGAAATCTCATAATTATAATATTTTTATAATTTTTTTTGCAAAGCATTTTTGTCCTATGAACTTTATCTGTAGTCTAGATTTATAGATCAAATATTAGATTCATTAATTTAATATCATATGAATATTAATGATAAATTAAATTTTTATTGATAATAAATATATAATTATATAAATATAATAATAACACGTGTAACCATTCAATTAGCTTCAAGACATTAAACTAACAGTCAGGTCAGACAAGAGATGGACAATTAAAGCTTCCCCATCTCGTTCTACTCGGGCTTCAAAATTCCTTACTTTATGTTGTTCATCCACAATCTTAGTTTGGAAAATTGGTCATTAGAAAAGTTAATGTCCAAGCCTGTCTCTACTTCTAAGGCACGACATTGCTGTCAATCCTTGCACAGCAATGTCGTGCCTTAGAAGTAGAGACAGGCTTGGCATAGCGTTGACAAGATATGCAAAAGATGCAAAAAGTCAGGAGCTTGATTATGAATGGTATATATTACGCCAACTAAAATCAAGGATATCTAACAGAAACGGTCAATCGTGGCCAAAGTAAAGTTGAGAGTTAAAGAGGCATCCCAACAGCAAACAGTGGCTCCAACTCCTGTAAGATGCCATCCATCTTGATGCACTAAAAAATAGTTGCAAGTGTGTGCTTTTTCTTGTTTGTTTGTTCTCCCCTTCTTCCCTGATATAAGTGGGGTGGAGGGTAGATTTTTTTTATCTCCTCTTCCTGAACAAGGGGGCAGGAGAAGAGGGTAAGGAGAAATTTCGCCTTTATATCTATCCAAGGGTACATGGCACGATGAGTACCAACCCTCATTTTCATAGTTCAACTCAAAAGAATTCAATCAAACAATCTGATGCATATCTATAAGAATGATAAATACAGAAATATAATTTTTGAAACTAATAATACAATGAGGAGAAAAATATTGCAAGCAAATAAATGCAGCAAAGGTAAAAGGACAGTAAAAAGAAAGGACCATACATACAGTTCTGTATGAAATCAACTGACATCCTTGAGTCTTTTAATCAATGTATCCAGAGATTTCTTCTTTGGATTCTGCCTGGCTGCCCTGCTCCCAAATGTTCCAAATAGCCGATCTGAAGGATCCCTCAACTTCTCTGATATTGTCATTACTTTCCTATAGTCCAATGTATTATAACTCCTCCCCCTGATCACAGGATTCAGAAAATTCTCAGGATGATTGCTCAAAAGCAAATTAATCAGTTGCCTTGCCTCAGCAAGTGCTGTTTTCAACTGATTGGCATCCCCTTCAGAGAACAAAGCAGCTTGATTATCAGCAAAAGATTCCAATAATCGGATATCTACATCAATCCCCATGATAGCATTGACATTAAACCTCTTAACTGAGTCCCCAAGTAAAGCCCCAACAATCATCTCTGAAATGTGAGAAAGAACATCTTGCAGAACTCTTTTCAGAACAGGAGCTGGCAAAATCTGTTGAGCAGTAGAAACCAAAGTTTCCAAATATATCATGACTTCATTCACATATTCATTGCCACTTTGCGTGGGCTCATCAGCCATCCAGTTCACATTCTCAATCAAGGTCATAAAACCGTCAACCTTCTGTTTAAGCAGCCCAGATAGCATTTCTTCTGCTGCATCACGAGCATTGTTTAGTGGAAACTGTCGCCTACCCCTCTCTGCCATTCTCAAGGGAATTCCTGAAAGTTGTGCAGCATGACGAAAGAAGAAATCACAAGCACGTTCTAGCACAGCCATGTTTGCTGCAACCTGCATAGCCTGGGATACCCCATGAACTGATGTACTAATAAGCTTCAATAAAGCTTCATCCAAAACCTCACTCAGAAACCGGTCCAAATATTTCTTTACAACATCAAAGAATTCCAGCTGCCCACCATATGACATAAAACTCACAGAATCTTCAATAAAAGACCGTACGATTCGGCAACAATCAGGCACAGTGGATGAAAAAGGTGCAACATAAGGAAATGCAGGTACAATGTCCGACGTCTGTAATTGAAACGAAAGCACATTCATAGAATATTCATACTCTTTCTTCATCAACATCTGCTCAAAATTATCAGCAGCAAGTGCTTCTGCAATCTGCTTACGACAATCAGACAACAATAGCTCATGATACTTATCCCTGTGCTTGCTCAACACATCTAACAAGGCATCAACAGGATACCCATATCTCCGCAAAGTTACTCCAAGCAAACTCACATAATCCTTAATCAACAAGAGATGATTTGCAGTTTGCATTCTAGAAAACTGATCCTCCAACACAGAACACATCTTACTAACAGCAGTTTCCCACAAATTCTCAACTTTCATTCTCGAAATCAAATCCCCTCCAGTCCTCAAGATTTGATCTTCCACAATAAAAAACCCCGCAATTTGCGCAAAGAAAGTCTGATGCGATTCAAGAAATGGGGTCATCGAGGACACCTGAAAATCTGAAGTCAATTGAAGCTTCCTATTCTCAAAATAGTACTGCTTAAACCGATCTTCAAGTCCTAAGGTCTGATGTATATGATAAGCCCTATAAAGGGGTGTCAAATCAAACCCCAACAATCCATTACCACCACCATTACCATACCCATCTTTACCATCATCACCCATCACACCACTAAGCCCATCTTCCTCCTCCTCCTCTTGCAAAGCATAAACACAATCTCTCAAACTAAGCCTACTCTGTTCTTCAGCTTGCCTCTGCTTAATTCTCAAGTCCTCCTCTCTCTGCCTCGCCGCAGAGGCTTGACCGATAGCCAATTGTCCCAAGTTCCGACTCACCACACGAATCTCCACTAACCAATCACCAAACTCCTTACTAACTTTCCTCTCTATATGCGATCTAATATCCGGGATCTTCTTCTCTAACATTCTCTTCAACGTAGACGACGGCGTTTTATCTAAAAAATCAGTCTCAATCGAATCCACACACTTCAACGCCATGTAAAAATTACCGCGAGATAAATGGTAATTACTTCTGGAACAAAGCTCTAATAGCTTGATACAAGAGAAAATCAAACCGAGAGCTAAGTTTACATTATGCGATACCGTTTGAGCTTCGAGGTAGGAGTCGAGGGAGGTTAAGAGGGGCCCAGCGACGGACTGCAGCTTGGAGTTGGAATCGGAGAGTGCGGATTTGAGTGAATCGACATCGGAAAGGAGAGATCGGAGGTCATCAACGGCTAAGATGAAGTCTTGGTAGTGAGCTTTGCAGACTTCTTCGATTTCAGATTCTTTAGAACGAGCGAAGTGGCGAAGATTGTGGAGGAGTGTCTCCGGCTTACCAGAAGTGAAGGCCTTGCGGACGGAAGGACCAAGGTCTTCGCCGTTGTAGATGGCGGCGGAGAGGAGGAGCTGGTCTTGTTTGTCTGCGGAGTTGTCAGTGTCTCCGTTCGCCGGAGCTATTTTACGGCGAACCTTTGCGGAGAGCATAGCAACTAATAATCGGAGAAGGGAACGAGAGAGGATTTGATTAGAAACGGTTATTTGGACAGATTATAAATGATGGGCGTATTTTTGGTTTGACTAGTTTGACAACTGGTAAAAATGAAAGGAGAAGGGATAATCTAGTCATTTCATTGGCTGGAAGACTTGTTTTTGTTTGACCTTTCTTATTTTGGAGATTTGACGGCGGCGGTCCGGTTGAGGCGGTATGAAATACGAGCATTATCTTGAAATATCTCCTTCAAATTTTTTTATTATTATTGATGTCAGCTTATATATATTTTAATTAATTTTATAAATTTTAAAATTAATAATTATATAAATTTTTAGTAATTATTATATTAATAATTATAAAAAAATAAATTTTTTAATCTCAAACTTTTACCATTAAACTACCTATTAAATAATTATTAACTCAATATTTTAATGTTATCTTGAGAGTTTTTTTTTTTCTAATCTAGCATAATAGGATTTTAAAAAAAAATACCATAGTTAAGAAAAGAAATTTTTAAACTAACACGGCATGTGTTTGGTGAGAGATATGGTAATGAAAAACATGTATTTTTTATTTTTTTAAAATATAATTTATATTTAAAAAATTATATCTTAAAAAAAAAAAACTATCATAACTCCCATTCAAACATTCACGCGGTCACGTATGCATGACCTGCTGTTATTTTTTTTTTCTGCCACGGTAACACATGCACATGAAATAATAAAAAAAATGAAGTCCCTGGGCCTGGAAGCTCAGTGACTGTGTTCTTTTGGTGTCCATGAATTTTCTAATATTTATAAGTATATCGTTATCTAAGCTACAGAGTGTTTTGGTGTCTTATTCTTTTCTTTTTTTATTTTCTCTCTCTTGCTTTAATTATTGTTCCAGCCTATTCTTCTACTTTCTTCTCTCATTTTATGTTTAGTTATTTCTAGTTTTATTATTGTGATTATTTTATCGATTAAACTTATTCTTATTTAAGTTGGGCAAAAATTAATATTAAATTTAGTTTATTTTTTTTGCAAAAACAATATATGAAATATCAATAATAATAAAATTATAATTAACTAAATAAAAATATTGAGGGACTAAATAAAAAAATGAGTTAACAAGAAAGAAATGATTTTTTTTTTTT
>Ga0325410_1004465_pt1 | contig 15638 bp, 13 predicted proteins | sample PopdelMetagenome_16_FD_206182 | JGI IMG/M metagenome (GOLD analysis project Ga0325410, IMG submission 206182) | Populus deltoides microbial communities from Bellville, Georgia, United States - Xylem-PdIQD-R3 | ecosystem: Host-associated > Plants > Phyllosphere > Stem > Wood/Secondary xylem...
GAGCATATATTATAATTGAAAAGCTCAAGTTCGAAACCTATTTTAGAGTTAAGGCTCAATGTAGGTTGGGTGGTTTATTGTTTCTATGGAATAAATCTGAAGTTGACTTATAAATTTTGAGATCATTTAGACATCTTATTTATATGCTCTTTGATGGAAAAGGACTAAAACCATAACTTTATAGCATGTTAATCTGAGTGAACAGATTAAGTAGGATTGTTTTGCTAAAATAAAAGATTTAGTTCAGTCGATCTCATTACCACGGATAGTAGTTTGAGATTTTAATGAAGTTCTCTCGGCTTTAGAGAAGAGAGATGGCTTTCTAGTTAATAGCAGAAGGTGTAAACGTTTTAAAAAGTGAGTTCTTGTTGTAGGTTGATTGATTTGGGTAGTGCAGGATTACTTCGAAGGGGCAGGAAAGTAGTGGCCGAAGTAGAGTATTTGAAAGGCTTAACAAAGGTTTCAATAATTAGAATTCCAGACTTAATATTCCAAAGTTGTGTGTGCGGGTGCTTTCAAGGATAAAATTTGGTCATCATCCTCTTCTCATTGATTTCAACACTAACAAAGACATAAATGGCTAGCAAATTTGACCTTTCAGGTTTGAGGTGGCTTAGGCTACACATAACAACTTTGTAGAGTTGGTCAGGAGTAGTTGGGTTAAAGAGATAGACTTGGTGTCCTCTTTTAAGGATATGACTAATGAGCTAAAAGAGTGGAACTTTAGGGTATTTAGCAATATTTTCTAATGAAAAAATAAAATTCTATGAATGGGGGTCATAACAGGTTTTTTATTCGATTGAAGGAAGACATGCAAAAGGAATATAATGAAAATCTTACTCAAAAAGAGGTGTTGTAGGGTCAAAAGTCTAGGTGTCAGTGAGTGGCTTATGGGGATAAAAATACAACGTATTTCCATACCTAGACAATCATTAAAAATAAAAGAATAAAATCTTAGGGTTAAAGGACTCTAACAATCAATGAGTATGGGATGAAAATAGCATGAAAAGAATGATAATGGATTTCTATCAAAAGTTGTTTTCTAGGGATAAAGGAGCAGAGCTTGAGACTAAGCTCTATTTGGTATATCATGTGTTAGATGACATCAAGAAAATGATTTTAATAGAATCAGTGAGAGATGATGAGATTAGGCAAGCTTTTTTTGATATAAAACCGTTAAAAGCTCATGATCCAGATTTTTATCAACCCTACTTCTACCAAATTCAATGGTCAATGGTGGGAGTAGAAGTTTGTAAGTTTATTAGGGATCTTTTTTAGAATCATAGAGAAGTTAAGGATGTGAGCTATTTGTTCTTGGTGTTAATGTTGAAGGTATCGAATCTGGAATTCGTACATCAGTTTAGACCCATTGGTTTGTGTAATGTCAATTATAAGATCTTGATGAAAATATTAGTGAATTATCCGAAGAACTTCATGCTTGACTTAATTACAAAATATCAGAGTAGTTTTATACCAGACAGACAGATTGTGAATAATATAGTGGTGGCATAAGAGGTGATTCATTTAATGTGCAACTTAAAGAGGAAAGGGGAATGATGGCTATCAAGATTGATTTAAAGAAAGCATACGACATGTTAAAATAGGATTTTATTAGAGATTCTGTTGGAAGGAATTACAGTAAGTTTGGTGGATATTATTATAAAGTGCATTGAATCTATCTCCTTAAATGTATTATGGAATGGAAACCTCTGACAAAAGTTTCTTCTATCATGGGGAATTCAGTAAGGTAACCCTCTTTCACCTTTTGTTCTATATCTTGAAAGATTATCTCAATTAACTCACTATGAGGTGGATAGAAGAACTTGAAATCCTTTCAAGTTCAGTTGAGAAAGTCCTAGTATTTCTCATTTATGCTTCACGGATGATATGCTACTATTTGTAGATGCGAGTGAGCTTCAGATGCAGAAGGTGTTGAATTACTTAAATTGGTTTTGTGATGCTTCAGGCAAGAGGCTAGTGTTCACAAAACTAAGATTTATTTTTCTAAAAGGGTTTCGAACTCTTTAGTTAATACATTAAGTTACTTAAATAAGTTTGCAATGAAGGATCATGGGAAGTACCTTGAGGTTCCTTTGTTGCATCAGAAAATAACTAAAAGAACCTACAATTACGTTATTGAAAACTTGTATAAAAATTAGCTATATAGAAGGCTAAAAGTTTATCTCTTGCAGGTAGAATTATGTTATGCCAGGTCAGTGCTAACTGCAGTCCCTGTATACCTGATACGGACGACTTTCTTACCTAAAGCTATTTACAATGAAATAGAAAAAACTTTATCATGGGTTTATTTGGGTGGATAGTGAAAGCCGAGGTAATAAGCATTTGGTTAATTGAAAGACCTTATATCATTCGAAAGCTCATGATGGATTAGGTTTACACAATATGCATTACTTGAATAAAACATTTATAATGAAGCTTGGTTGAGAAGTTCTTTAAGATATAAACAGTTTGTGAGCTACTGTGTTTAGGAGTAATAATACTAGAGCAGGTGGTGATAATACTCAAGTGCAGGCCAAGAGAGCAAACTTTTCTTTATGGAAAACAATCTGTAAGGTATGGCCATAGGTTACTTAAGGCATCTCTTGGGCAATAGGGAATGGAAGAAAAATGAGATTCTGGTTGGATGTGTGGTTAAATAGGTATGGACCTTTGGTAGATCATGTTATTCAGGCCATTCTAAAGGAGATGCGAAATTGGACAATGACAAACATGCATGGTTACTATGGATCGGCAATAGAGATGGGATGCTTTTACCAACCTTATTCTGTTATAACTAGTGATGGTATTGGCTAGCTATCTACCACTAACAATGGAGATGGACAAAGACTGAATGTTTTGGCATCATTTTTCAAATGGATTGTTGACAGTTAAATCTACTTACACTACTCAAAATGATAAGTGGAACCAATAACATCATTTACATCAAAATTGGAAATTAGTGCAGGAGTGGCAAGGACCTGAAAGGATTAGGACACTCCTATGGTTAGTGGTTCATAAGAGACTCCTAACAAATAATAATAAGGTAACTCGACATATGGCTATAAATCATGGTTGTCACTGTTATCTATCTGTTGTGGAGACATTGTTGCATGTGTTAAGAGATTGCGGAGTGAGTAATGAGACTTGGCTTCATCTAGAAAGGACATATAATAGACCTTCATTCTTTGGAGCTAATTTGTTATCTTGGTTGATGAACAACCTGTCAAGTAAGGAAGTTACATGCGAAGGCTGGAGCTGGGCAATGGTGTTTGGGGTGACATTATGGACATAATAAAAAGCAAGAGATAAACATACTTTTATCGATACAATAGAGGTGGAAACCAGCCCGATAGGTGCAATAAGAAGCCTAGTTAGGGAGATTGAAACAACACAGGATGAGAGATTGAATTGTGATAATGGTCTGAAGCATTTTGTAATGGTAAGATCGACTCATCCTTCTTCAAATTGGTTAAAATTAAATGTTAATTGTTGCAACATAGGGAATCCTGGAGGTACAGGAGTGAGTGGCTTAATTCAGGACTGTAATTTCAGTGGATAAAGATCATTATCTTTAAAGTATTAATTGCCCCCATTATATATGTTGTAGGCTTAAAATAGTATCACATCAGAATATAACAAAACCTTAAACTTATAAACAACAACTTCTATAAGTTTATTAAGAAATTCTATTTTGTTTATGATAAACATGAACAGCAACTTTGTAGAGGAGAGAAGAAGATTGTTTCTTATTTATTTTTGTCAACATCAACCTAGTATTTATAAATAAAATAACATCATTTCAGACCAATATGTATGTAAAGTTTAGAGGCACACTTCTTCAGACCAATATGTCTGTAGAGTTTAAAGCCACACCTCTTTAGATCAATATATCTATAAAATTTAAAAGGCAACTCTTCATTCAAATTATTTGAACAATTTGGCAGGAGGTGTCATGCATAATTATTAGATTAATTAATTTTGAAAATAAAAATAAAAATCATTTATGTTACATAATGTCAAACACCATGATATATATATATATATATATATATATATATATATATTCTAGCTTTCCTTCCAACATTCAAATCTATTAATTTGGTGTCCCTCAAATTATAAAGTATAACAAAACCTCTTGCCTTTTTAATATTGGATAAAGTTCTCTTTAATTACCTAATATATAAGCTTTATTTTAACAACAATAAACAACAATCCTCCACTTAACTTGTAATATTAGGTGGTACCATGTTCCATACATATAAAAAAAGATATTTTTAGACTTAGACCTCTCCTTGGTGTAAGCATTTAAAAACTTTAAAAAAATCATAATGGCTAAAAAGCTTAAATCGGGATTTTATTTAATAAAATTAGAAATACTATACACGTGATCTAATTAATCCAAAATAGAAGTTCACCATTATTTTAGCACTATTATGGTCTTGTGCTACTTCTTGAATTCATGAACATTTACAAAGTTTTCCAAACTTTTATTGAAGCAACACCGCTTCATATGTTCGTATAAGTGAAATTTCCTTCTTACATTGAGATTTCATTAAGAGTGTTAATCACTCATCCTTCCATTTATTTGAAATACTAATTTTGTAAATCTCAATTTCATACACAAATTAGTATACATCACTCTCACTAATAATTTGTTATTACCTATGAAACTCCTAACTAGTAAAGGTACTAGTAAAAGTTGGGTTCCTATTGTTAGTAAGTTTAATTAAATGTCTTTAATCTCATACTAATAGAAATGTTTCTAACTAAATCTCTTGAGAGGCCTTTAGTAAAAAGATTTGCTAGATTATTACAAGATCTAACATGCATAATGGTAATTATCCCGTCAAAATTAATTGTCTTAGATATTCATATTTCAAGTTGATATGTCTAGATTTTTCATTGTAAAGTTTACTAAATGCCTTAAACATGGTTGCTTGACTATCACAATGTAAGGAGATAGATGACATCGATTATGGCCAAAACTTAATATCTAATAACATATTTCTTAACCATTTTGTCTCCTTACCTGTAGTTGTTAGAGCTATAAACCTGGATTCCATTGTAGAATGGGTTATACATATTTGTTTCTTTGAAGCCCAAGAAACAACACCACCTCCTAAAATAAATACTCATCGAGAGGTTGGTTTATTATCACTTGTACTAGTTATCTAACTAGCATTAATATAACCTTCAAGTACAATTGGAAAATTATTATAAAATAATCCAAAATTCATAGTCTTTTTCAAGTAATCAAGTGCTCTTGTAATTGCTTTTCAATTATCCTTACTAGGATTACTTGTATATCTAGGTAATTTACATATCATGAAAGTAATATCTGGTCTAGTACAATGCATAACATACATTAAACTACCAATTGCACTAGCATATTCAATTTGAGCAATTAATTTACTAATATTTTTTTATCAACTTAAAGAAACATAATAGGGAGTATTTGTTTCTTTGATATTCAAATGATTAAATTTATTTAAGACTTTATCAATATAATGAGATTGACAGAGAACAAAACCTTCCACTATGTTTTCTTACTTTGATACCCAAAATTATATCTACCTCATTTAAGTCCTTCATTTGGAATTTTGAGGTTAAATATTTATTCGTATCATTAACACCATTTATATTAGTACTAATAATAATCATGTCATCCATATAAAGATATTATCACACCAAAATTATTTGTAAATTTAGAATAAATACATCTATTAGCTCTATTATTTTTAAACAATATTCTAAAATTATAGAATCAAATTTCTCATGTCATTGCTTAGATGATTGTTTCAATTTATATAGAGATTTAATCAATTTGCAAACTTTATATTCATTTTTTAGTAGAGTAAAACACTTGGTTGTTCCATATAGACCTCCTCATCTAATTCACAATTGAGGAAAATTGTCTTAACATCCATTTGAGGTTCATATAAATTATACATTGATGATCAAACCAAAAATATTCTTATAAATTTTATACGAGCTACCAGAGCATATGTATCAAAATAGTTTATTCCTTTCTTTTATCTAAAGTCTTTAGCTACTAACCTTACTTTAAAAGTTTGAGTTGATCCATCACTATTATATTTTCTTTTGAAAACTCATTTACATCCAATTGCCTTGGAAACTAGATGCAAATTAACAATAGTCCAAGTATTGTTATATAATAATAAGTCAATCTCATCATTAACTGTCTTTTTCTAAAAAACAACATCTCAAGACATCATTGTCTTTTTATATGTTTTAAAGTCATCTTTAACTATTAATAAGATTGGTAACTTATTGCCTTGAACTAAAAAAATAATATATTGTGAAGATATATAATCCAAATGTAAATTCTTTTTTTTCCTAACATGTTGGCTTCTCCTAAGTTCAATAAAATGATCAATTTGAGTTTTTTATTTATTTCTATAATTTGGATCAAAACTTGCATTATTTGTTAGCTCTATTTCAATTTCAGAATTATTGATTAATTCACTAATTGAATTGGAATCAGTTTGAAATTTATTTTTAATAAACTCAGTATCTCTGGATTCCATGATTACATTAGAACTTGAATATAATATTCCATATGCTTTTGAATTTTCAGCATAGCCAACAAAATTTCATTTTAAAGTTTTAAGTCCTAATTTTATCATTTTAGAATTTGGAACTCTATAAAAGGTAAGACAACCCCAAACTTTAAGATAATTGAAGTTTATTTTTCTTTTCTTCCATAATTCATATGGAGAAACTTTTAATTTTATAGAAAAAATTCTATCATGTATATGACAAGTAGTGAGTAATAGTGAGTAAAGCTTCTCTTCATAAACTAGTAGGCAATTTAGCATTCACTAACATAGAGTTAAGCATATTAACAACTGTTCTATTGTTTTTTTCTACCAAGCCATTTTGTTAGGTGTATATGGTGCACTATTTTGATATGTGATTGTATTTTTTTCCCACAAAATAAAGAAAATCCCATGGAAAACAAATACTCACCACCTCTATCACTCCTTAGAATTTTAATTTTCTTCCTCTTTTAGTTTTCAACTTCTAATTTATAATTCTTAAAAAGCATGATCTTTATGTTTCATTAAATAAACATATATCAAAATATCCATTTCCTCCCCTAGTTAAAATACCATTTAATTCACATATATCAAAATATACATGTTCTAATAACCTTATATTTCTTTCAACTTTAGGAAAAGCCTTTTTAGTCATCTTTGCTTGAATGCAGATTTCACATGTTCTTTTATCTCTAATTTTATAAGAAATTAAATTATGCTTAGCCATATATTTTAATGATAAAAAACTAACATGTGCAAACGATCATGCCATAAAGATAGATATAACTCAATCATATAAATAAAAACATTAATTTTATTATTAATACTGAGTTCAAACATTTCATTAGATAAGTAGCCCTTCCCCATAAATAGTTCATTTTTGGATATAATGATTTTATCAAACTGTAAAACAACCTTAAAACCCTTCTTACAAAGCAAATTTACATATATAAGATTTTCCTTATATTTGGTACATGTAAGACATTAATCAATAACAATTTCTTTCTAAAAGTAAAATTTAGTTCAACACTTCCTTTTCCCATCCTTTTGCAGCATTATAATTTCTTATTAGAACTTTTTGTCCACCTTCTGCAACTTTATAATTTTTGAAATGGTTTTTATTTGTTGCATGCATGGATGGTTGAACCAGAATCATACCACCAGTTAATGGATATGATACTTACAGCCATATAAAGTTCAGTAATCATTCCAATATGTAGCTTTGAAAGCATTGCAACCAACTTAGTTTCGTGTTCAACCATATTTGTAATATTTGAATTCTGAACATTGCTAGGATCTTTTTGTTTTTGTTTTTTTTGAAACTTGCACTCACGTTTATAGTGCCCTTTATTGCCATAATTATAGTAGGTCTTTCCTTTATTTGAATTGCTTGGGTTGCTTGGATTTTTGAAGTTCTTTACTACCTCAAAAAATTTCATCTTCTTTCCCGCATTCTTCTTTTGAACGTTTAGATTTCCTTCAACATAATTCACTTTTGTTGCAGATTCTGTAGTAGATTTCTTTAAATGAATTCTGGTTTCCTCTTCAATTTGTAAGTGTTTTGGAATATGTTCATGAAAAAAAATCTTCTATGGTATGCAATAACTTCTTCCTATAATCATTATAACTAAGAGAAAATTTTGTAATTATTACTCCTACTTGTAATGCTTCAGGAACTTTCACTTTCAAGTCTTTAAGTTTAAAAATCAGAACTTATAACTCATACACTCGATCCATAACAGAAACACGATCAATCAATGAAAATTCAAAATATTTCATAATAAGAAATTTGTCCACATCTTGTTTTTCCATGTTGTATTTGTAATCTAGTGACTTTCAGATTTTCTTAGGAGACTTTATGGATGTAAAAAGATCATATTGACAATCTGACATATTATTGAGGACGTGACCTCTACACAATAATTCTTCTTCATCTCGTTTTTTATGCTATGCTCTCAACTGATCATTGTCTTCAGATGTAGATGTAGGAATTTCAAGCAGATTCGGATCAAAAATATAAGAGATCTTTAAATTAGTCAATATGAACATCATCTTGTCTTTCCAACATACAAAATTTATTCCATCAAAATAATCCTACTTTGCAAACTCTTGATTCACTATAGTCTTGGATTCCATTGGAAAATTAATACCTTAAAATTAGCTTTTCATAAATTAGTTAGCCGACTACAATCAAACAAAACACTCTTTTTCTAGAGATGATTGAATTGTTGATGATCCATTAAAATGTTTTTATTTGATTTTATATTAATAACTTGATTGGTTTTGCAGTTTCTCATTTAATTTAGTTAGGTTTTAAGCTTTAATTTTAATAAAATAAATATTTTTCACTTGAAAATATATTAAAATAATATTTTTTTTATTTTTTAAATTAATTTTTAACATAAGAAAATGATGAAAAATAAAAAAAAATTAATTTAAAAAAAATCAAAAACTTTCTAAAGCACTTTGAACACAAAAACAAACACTTTAAAAAGTAAACAAACCAAAACGACACCGTTGATGGCTTGAGGAGATCGCATTTTTCTAGTCGAGGACTCGAGGCACAGACTCTCTAGAAACTTGAAAGAGGATCGAGACATAAAGTAAACGCAGATAGCGTAGATCGGTGTGGTTAGGGTTTCTTTTCTAAAGGTAAGGCTTCGGGTTCTCCTGATCTATTATTAACCTTTTTGGATCTACTACTAATTATAGATTAGTCTATACACAATCTTGTTTCTAATCTCATCTAATGATTTTTTTTTTTGTGTGTGTGATAATTATGAATGCAAAGAGCATGGCGTCAGGAGCAGGAAGCTCAATGCTATATTCTTTTCTTCTATTCACAGTAATTCTTTCACTTCAAGAGATGTATCGCTCTAAATTGGCTTCCACCGAGTTATTTACCATCCTTGGCGGATTCATCAGCTCTCTCTTGTTTCTTGTCCTCCTCACTGTGAGTTTTTTTACTATATTTTTATCATGATCCGTTTGGGTGTTATGAATTTATTTATTTATTTATTACTGTTTTGCAGTTAATTGGGAATTTTCAGGAAACATGTGGCATGAAGACTGGGTGGGGTGCTGGTGAGTGCACCTTGTCTGTCTCAATGATTTCGCTTGCTTTCTTCTTTTATTTGTATCCCTCTTTCCAGAAAGAGGAGCTGAGGAGGGGCTTGGGTGAATGGATATAATACTTTTTATATATATAGCGTTTGCTTGGGTAAAGATATTTCTGAGCTGATATTCCTAAGCTGCCTATCACAAGTTTTACTCTTTCAAATCTGTGGATCAGTTCATACATGATATCAGCTGATTTGTCATTGGTACATATCACTGTTGCTGATAACTTGCATTTTTTCCCCTTTTATTTTGGCTGACTCCGTGTAGATCCTAACCTGTTCCTTTCAATATATATCTAATGACTAAGAGTTGATGAAGTTAATCTATTGATTAATAGCACATAGGCCGTCTCATTTTTGGCTTGGTTTGAGGTAAGGAAGAAGGCACAAGGTTGTTGATCTGAGCCTCAATAAATTATATGTACATGATTCTGATTGTTCAGTTCTCTTCTCAGTAGCATGCTACTCGCCTCCATAAGGCGCAGTGAGGTTGATGTTGCCTTATAGGGATCAGTATCCATGTCATTGATAGCCTTATTATTTTTTCCCTTTTGTTTTCAATCACCTTTGCTGTTTAAAAAGGTCATGAATATATCTACCGCTAATGTTTTCGTTTTTCTTTTGAAGTCATCTTAGCAGAAGCTGTTGCTCTAATTGCTGCTGGCACTGTGCATCGTGTTTGCATCACTACATGGTAAGGTTAAGATGTAAATATAATTTTGCTTTTCACTATATGTTTTTTCACAATACATGCTTGAGAGAAAAATACTCAAAATCTATCAGTCATTATTTTGTTTAACCACCCATTGGACTACCATTGTGTTAGGCATCAATTGTGCCATGAAGTATCCTATATAAGGATTCGGTGAAACAAAGCAAGCTTGCTAGTTTAAAGTGCCTGTGCATTTATCATTGAGTATTTTTAGGAATAATTTGCTTTGTTGATGAGAAAATTATGTGAAACTTTCTTGCGTGCTGATTTACAAGTAGGCTTGTAACAGAGTTGGCATAATTAGTTGAACCACAGTGAACTGCAATCTTTTCTTCTTTCAAGTTGTTTTTCAGATAAACGACTGGAAAATTTGATCATGCAGGCATGCAACTATTGGCATAACCTGAACTGGCCTGGTAGTGTATCTTGTGGGCATGAATAACCTTTCAAGGAAATTTGAGGGTGTTTATCTTTTGGATTGAGAGCATCCTGTAATGTCATAAGTTTGTTCCACACAATATAGGAACATAGACTAGAAACATCAATGAAGTCATTGCAAAGAAAGCAAAGTCATCACTATATTGAAAGAAGCAAGAGGCAGTAATGATTAGATGAACCATATTGAAAGAAGTGAAGAGACAATAATGATTATATGAACCATAGTCATATTAATGACTAGAAATGGTTTTAATTCAGATGCATTGAAAGTTAATATGTTCTTGATTCCTAAATGCAATGACGATATATGGTTTAGAATTCATGAGTATGTAATTTCATCTGTAGGATTTAAGGTAGGCTATGTGCCATAAAACATGAATTGCAAGGCTGAATGGGTTGAATTCTAAATAACTACAGCAGATCTGGTAAGAATTATGCTCGTGCTGAGTGATGAAAATATGAAATTAATTGTGGATTACATTTAATCAATATGATTAATGGTAAACTAACATTAAATGTCTTGCAAATGTGTGCTAATGGCTGTACTCAACTTGTATTTGATGCAGTTTCTTGTTCTCTGCTGGTCTACTGTATGAGGTCAACAAGCTTTCTGGGCTGACACTTTCTAAAAGTGATTCCAAAACAAGACGGTACTGAGGGCATGTCACAGTTTAGTAACGTATTGATATGTTGTTCCGAAGCTCTCTTATTTTGTCAGCTCAAGTCTTTGTGAGATGTATCAGGATTTCATCAACTTTTCAAACTATGAAAATAGGTCACCTGTAGGGTGCCAACGTATGTGAAGGAACATCTCTCTGTGGTTTCTTCGAGGGAAAAGATGGTAGAATTTTGTTATGAGATTTTCAATCCTGCTCCTTCCCCTCATGTTTGTTTTTTTTGTAAAAAAACGTTTTCCTTTTCTGTTCTCACTGAGAATCAACTGCCCGTTAGCAGAGTTCTAGCTTAAGCTCACGACAGGAAAAATCATTAAAGGAGCTCATTATGCTTGCGTGCTTACGAAATTCAGAAATGAACTTGTCTTGGCTGGATGGTTAGTTGTTTGGATTTAGAGTCAGGACCTTATAGGTCAAATTAGCTAACTTCCCGGCGTTATATTGCGGGCGTCTTGGCTGGATGGCTAGTTCTTTGGATTTATAGTCATGACCTTATAGGTCAAACTAGCTAACTTTATTTTATTGTTAATGTATTTTCTAGCACCATGAAAAATTGAATATAAAATAAATAAAAATTTACATGCTTCAATAAATGTAAAAAAACTTTATTTTATCTAGACATCATCATAATTGTTATTCTTAAAATGGTGTTGATTGAAAGAGCACGAGGAGTCATTTGGGTGGAGTCAGCACGAGGAGTCATTTGGTTATGTTATAACTTTTAGATTTTATTCGTTTTTGTTTTTTAAAAGTTTTTTTAAAAGAATTTAATTTTTTTAGATTAATATTTTTTTTTGATATTTTTAGATTATTTTGATGTATTGATGTTAAAAATAATTTTTTTAAAATAAAAAAATATTATTTTAATATATTTTTAAATAAAAAATATTTTAAAAAATAATTACAGTACCTTCAATAAATTTAAATTTAAAGATGAGTTTTCATATATTAAAATAGAAGTTAGATGAGTTTTTCTTTTCTATTTTCCTTTTAACATAAACACAAAATTGCTACCTTCATCCATTTAGTGCTAAAATGTAACTAAGGCACACGAACTTCATTTTATATATATATATATATATATATTATTCTCAAAGTAGATTCTTCTCATATATAATTACTTTCAAACAATATTACGCAATCAATTATAATAGTTAAAGCACCTTACACTTGAGCAATGTGGGACAGATACTCTTTTTGTTTTTTGAAAGAACATAAACATACGTGTCATGAATGTTAGAAACAATATATTGTGCGTGCACCAACTTTATTTTACTGTATTGTGCACCTCTACAATTTCTCGGTTTATAATAAGTATTAGGTTGTTTGCGTAATGAAAAGTAGTTTTTTAAAAATTATTTAATTTTTTTTTGTATTTGTTTGTTATTAAAAAAGTTGATTAAAAAAATACTTTTCAGTTAAAAAAAAATTTGACTTAGTTTATAGAAAAGTGTTTTTCTTTTATTTTGGATGAAAAACACTTTACAGAAATTGTGAAAATTTTAAAATATTATGTTATTTGCTGATTATATAAAATTTGGTCCCCAAACTTTTGATTCCTATATATTTTGCTTTGAATCTTTTTTTTTTCAATTTCATCCCATAGAATTTGATTTAAGTTGATTTTCATATCAACTTTGATTCTCATTTGTATGATTGTTATTTACTTTTCTCTTATCATTTTCTTAATTGAATTTTTTATCTATCAGATTTGGTTTTCACTCTTTTTTATTGTTATTTATTTTATTTGAAATAATTTATAAAATTATAAATTTTTCTTAATTTCATCATCTTTAAACTTTTTTTATTTTTAGTTTGATCTCTATTATTTTGATTGATATTTATTTTATTTGAGATAATATAAAATTGTAAATTTTCCTTAATTTCATCATCTTTAAACTTTTTTATTTGATATTTTATTCCCATTCAACTTTTTAATTTGTAAGATTTGTTCCTTATTATTTTAATAAACTTGAAAAAAATATTAACAATTTATTTTCCAGCTCATTTTCTATGACATATCTAAATACTGAAAAATATTTTCCAACTTATTTTCCATGATACTACCAAACATGAAAAAATAATTCACTTTCCAGAAATTTATTTTTCAAGGAAACCACTTTACAAAAGAAAACTACTTTCCAGCAAATAAACGGGGCCTTAATTAATAGTGTGTTTATAAGTGTGTGTTAGGGTTATGATTATCCTTTTTTCCCAAATCAATTAAGGAAGCATCAGTAATCTGATCATGAAAAAATAATTAGAAGTTTTTTTCCTTTTTGATTGAACTATCTAAGCAATTGGTTACATATAAAGATGAGACTACATTATTTACAATATGACTCCTAATGAGTTGTTTTGATGTTATTAAGCTCAGACTCATCTGATTTTACCAAGGCTCAAGCTTGGCTCATGAACATTATAGAAGATGAATCAAAATGAACAAGTCATCAAATATGGGTGATGTGGAAGAGATTTTGTGAAAAATACATTTAGATCCTCCATCTTTAAAAATAATACGATTTATACAATTTCAGTCCCTTTAAATTTTAAAAACTCACTTTTGAAACAAAAAATATTTGTATTATTTTTTAGACCCTAATTAAAAAAAGAAGAGATAGAGGGCTTGCTTTTTTCTTGGTGTCCACGGGTTCTATGTGATGAGAGAGGTTTGATTGTAGTATTTTAGAGCCTCAGTATTGTCTGGAAAAACAAATCTAAGTTGAGGAAGATAAATCTAACTTGATTGGTGTTACAACCCATTCTTGGGTTATTCCCCAAATTTATCTTCTTTCATTCCAAAATAAAAAAAATAAAATAAAGATTGATATTTTGACAAAAACAAGCTGGAAGGATTTCATATGTAGAAAAAATCAAGCAACAATTTTGAATGGAATCGAGAGTCAATTTGATGCGAACCTCGTGATCACGTGGTCACGCAACCCACACGCAAAGACACCAATTCCCGGAAAGCCAAGTAAATCAGGTTTGATAGGAGTGTAACACAAATATAACTTTTACCTAGGCACCAGCACTATTGGAAACGGAGACCCCCACCCAACGAATATTGATTCGCGAACGAGAAGTATAAGAATGATGCCACGAAGACAGTTGTTCTTTGATAAGTCGTTTTCAGTTCTTTAGAGAACCATGGAAGGGAGATTAACTCACCAACACACACAAAGTGTGGCAAAGAAGAAGTTTTATTAATCTGAATTGTCTAGCTTACATGTCTGGTTATGCCTTTATTTATACTAACTCTAAACTTAAATAAACCCTAATGGACCCCCCTTAGGTGGACTTATATTAAGCCCACTTACAATTGACCCAAATAAGTAATAATAACCCAAAGACTAAGAAGAAAATGATAAAAATAATAAAAATTCAAAAATTACCATCCTAAATATGCTAGAATCAGATTTGTCACCATTAAGAAGTCACCAAATAGACTAGGAAATCTGATCTGAATGTAGAATTTATTTTGAAGTCTTCTTTCCTTTTTGTAGCTAGGATGAATAAGGAATTCTTGTAAGAAAAGGATTCTAAAATAATTATGAATCCGTGCCACACTTGGAAACCATGTTGCAGCCCATTAAAGATCTTTGTAGAATTAGGAGATTCCCAAAAAAAGCTGCCACATCCTTTTAGGAAAAGAATCCTAGCCAAATAGGAAGTCCACAAGTCAAAGGGAAGTAAATAACAAAATTCATACAACCTATGTTGACCCGTATTTCGATGCCTTTCCGAACTCCGATTAACCTGAAATTTTAAACCAAGGTAGGAGAACATGTCAGGAGACGTCACGTAAAATTTCAGCTCAATCCAATGGTCGGATTGAGAATTACGACTATTGCCGTAAAACTGGATAGGTACACTTTCTACATCAAAATCCGAATTTGACCTTGTCTGGATCGTATCATTCCCTCTCTTTTCAAGATGATTCGTCCTCGAATCACCAACAAGTTGAATGGACAATTCCTTAGCCTCTTTTTGAAGCCTTTGGAGTTTTTTTCTTGCCAACAATCGTCGCCAACAACTTTGGATGAAAGTTGCAGCCGTTCTATTTCGTATATCATCATTGCAGCGTATTTTCTCCTCTCTTTCTGAAGCTTGCTGGGCATTGACTGATACCGTT
>Ga0325410_1004467_pt1 | contig 15633 bp, 8 predicted proteins | sample PopdelMetagenome_16_FD_206182 | JGI IMG/M metagenome (GOLD analysis project Ga0325410, IMG submission 206182) | Populus deltoides microbial communities from Bellville, Georgia, United States - Xylem-PdIQD-R3 | ecosystem: Host-associated > Plants > Phyllosphere > Stem > Wood/Secondary xylem...
AAAAAAACCAGCTAATCAACCTCTCTATCACACATAATTAGCAATTCCAAACAAATATGGAAGTGAAACAAAGAAGCACGACTCCGAAAAGGATAATGGAATAATTCCTCATACTTGCCAGGCAAGGATGCTTTCCCAGCACCTCCTCCTCCTCTCAAGATGCAGCACGTGACCAGTCACGGTCCCAGCTAGAACAAAGCAATTGAAAGCATGGATGGAAGAAGGAGGAGGGAAAAAAAAAAGAGCAAAAAAATCAATACTAATTTTCTTATTTCCAGCTAAGAAACTTCTAGCTACAGGCGAAGATATAAGAGAGATAATATTTATCTAAAATTATTTTATAAATAATGATAATTATATTCTTACTATACATTTATTAATTCTTATATTTTACAATGATATTATTCTTTTTTATTTTATGATTAGGGATTTCTTAAATCGTTTTTTATAAATCAAGATCAAATTCGACTTTTCAATTAAATAAATAAAAATTATCTATAGAATCCATTTCAATATCCATAACCATTTTAATAAATCTAAAAAGGGACAAGAGACAATAATAATAAAAAAAAACGTAAGTACATAAACACTTTCCCATCATTAAATTCTTATGGTTGGTAATCATATTAATAATAATAACAATTAACCACTAATCTTAATTACCCTACTAATCAACCCCACCCTATTTCCATACAATAAATAAATAAAATAAATAAATCTTTCCCCAAATCACAATCCCAATTCCCACACACCAAAAAAAATAAAAACCCTAACGAAACACTATTCACGAACTCTCCTCTCAAAATCCCTAATTTACATGTAAAAAAAGGGAGAAAAACACGCAAAAAATCCTTTGATTAATGCATGCAAACAACAACAAGTGTAGATGCATGTCGGTGGAATAACAGTGGATCTGAATTGGTTACTACAATTTATATTCACTGTTTTTGTAATTGGTTTGGGGTTGTTACACCTCGTTAAGAATACGGCGTCCAAGTATTTCGAAGTCGGCGCTAATTTCGAAGCAGCTGAGAGTAGCCACACTGCTATTGATCCAAATATTATTAATCAAGCCGTGGAAGCTGAAGAGGACTCTAGTATCTGTGGAAATTGTGGCGGTTTTGGGACTAAAAAGTGTTCTCGTTGCAAATCCGTGAGATATTGGTAAGTTTTTGGTGATTTCTTTGGGTTGTTGATTATTGGGTTCTGGTCAAAATGCAATCTTTTTTGGGTTCTTTTGATGTTGGGAATCAATGGGTTTTTGTTATTTTTTTGGTTTTGCAGCTAAATTAGTGATTTGGAAGGTAATTTCAATGTGTTTTTGTGTAGCTTAATTGTAGTTACGGCTCCTTTTGGTGGTTTTTGAGGTTTTGTGTTTTCTTGGTTTTGGAGCTAAGTTAGTGATTTATGGGGTAATTTCTTTTATGTTTTTGCGTAGCTTAATTGTAGTTACGGTTCCTTTTAGCTAAATTAGTAATTTTAAGGGTAGTTAATTGTATTAGAATGAATTGAGTTTTTGTTTATATTAGTGATTCGTAGGGTAATGAACTCCCTAGTGATATATGGTTTGGCATAATTATGCATGATTTAGCTTAATTAGTGGTTAATGGGGTAATGAACTAACTAGTGACAGATGGTTTGTTGATAAAAGTACAGTCTTTTTGTGTTGAAGGTGGCTTGTTAAACTTGGGAATTCTGGGTTTATGCTCTTTTGGCTTTGTGAGCTTTTTTTTTTATGGTTTTTTTGGTTAAATAGCTTAATTGATTTTGTAGGTAAATGATTGTGTTAAGAGTGCTATTGGCGGTTCACAAACACACACACATATATTTGTGGGTGGATGGGTGGGTTGGGTTTGGTTAAAAATGTGCTCTTTTGTATTTAAGGTGGTTTCTTAATCTTATAAATCACTGGGCTCATCCTCATTGGTTGGCTTAGTTATGCGTGGTTTAATTGGTTGTTCAAGCTTAAGTAGCGATTGTAGGGTAGAGATAGCATTGCAATGCTATAATAATAGACTATGATATAATGTGCTATTAGTTTTTATTGATTTTATGATGAAGGTTTATTGTCTGTTTCATGTTTTTATTTTTCAGATGAAGGGTTTTTTAGTCTAATTTGGAAGTTTTTTTTGTGGGTTTACCTATCCTTTTAATTGAGTTTAATATTTGGGTTTTAGGTGCAGATTTCTTAAGTTTCTTTTTTTAGCATAAATCATATGGTTGTTCTTTTTTTCTTTTCCCCAGCTCACAGAGATGCCAAGAAGCAGACTGGAAGGCTGGCCATAAGTTAAAATGCAAGGATTTCAAATTAAATTCTTCACAAACAGTAAGATCAAACTTTGGTTTTAAACCTTCAGGTGGTGGGAGTAGAAGCTTTTCTAACGCTGCACTTGTTCCTGCCAATGGAGTTTCTAACTCTAAGCCTATAAAGAAGCCAGGAAAGGTATATGTTTTAACCTTTTCTCATTTTGTTGTTCATTTAGATTATTTAGTGAATTCTTGTTCTGCATAGTGAAAACTTCAACACACTTAAATCTCAGGTTCTTTTCCCGTATGATGAGTTCATTAAACTTTACAACTCAGACAAGCCCGAATTCTCTCCCTGTGGGCTCTTAAATTGTGGAAACAGGTAAATGTTTGCAACCCCCGTACACCTTTATTTGTTCATTTGAGCATAAACTATGCATGGGCAGACACAAACATTTGCTAGTTGTGTTATGTTTTTCATTTGAGCATGTGCCATTTTTTATTCAATTATCCCCCCTCTTTTTTTTTCCTTCACAGTTGCTTTGCCAACGTGGTTCTACAATGCCTCACATACACAAGGCCACTTGTTGCATATTTGTTGAAGAAAGGTCATCAAACAGAATGTAAGTTCAGAAATTGGAATTTTATGTAGCCTTTTTGTTCTGCTTTTTTGTGGTAGTTTGGACAATTCTTCCCTCACAACTTTTCATATTTGTTTCAGGTAGACATAATGATTGGTGTTTTCTTTGTGAATTCCAATCCCATGTTGAAAGAGCAAGCCAAAGCACGCTTCCCTTTTCACCAATAAATATTCTTTCTCGGTTACCTAATATTGGTGGTAATCTTGGCTATGGAAGACAGGAGGATGCTCATGAGTTCATGAGGTTCTTATTACTGGCCTTGTCTGGTTTGCATATTCTGAGATAAACATCCCCCATCAGAAGAAAAGACACAACACACACCAAATATAATAAAATAGAAGAATCAGTTGAAGAAAGTGATTGACTAGAGAAGAAATTTTGGTTGTCTTTGATGCTATGCCCAGTTCAATACCATAAACATTTCGTGTCTTTTCTGTAGGCTTGCTATTGATACTATGCAATCAGTATGCCTTGATGAATTTGGTGGAGAAAAGGCTGTTGAACCTGCCTCTCAAGAGACTACAATAATTCAACACATATTTGGGGGTCGCCTCCAATCTCAGGTCATGCATCCTGTTATACTGAAGCTGTTTGATTTTGTTCTTGTTTGTGAAAGCTTCTTTTCTCAGCATGCATTAACTGTATTGAATTCCACTTTTATGCCATTATCCAGAGCTTCTCATCCTTTTCTCTGTTATTAGTCATTACAAATAGGGAAAAAATAGAATTTGATGGACTCTTGGACTGAGCTGTTTCTGAGAAGTCTGATATCTGGTGCTGGATGCCATGTTACCAATCTTATTGGAAACGTAAAAAATCCCTGGATGATGCACCAAAGCCTTATTAAACCTGTTCCCAGACCCCAAATAATCTCTCAATTGATTAGAGGAGTCCTGTCTCTAGTTTGGGATGCTGTCCTGACATGCTTTATCTTCGTTAGGTGATATGCACAAAATGCAATAAGATTTCAAATCAGTTTGAGAACATGATGGATTTAACTGTTGAGATTCATGGTGATGCTGCATCCTTGGAGGAATGCCTCGATCAATTCACAGACAAAGAGTGGCTTCATGGAGAAAATATGTACAAATGTGACAGGTATGGCTGCTTAATCCTGTGATTTCTGAATCCCAAAAGCTTAAATCATTTACTTTATTGATTCCATTTCTTCATCTCTTTTGTTTCATTATGCGCACAATCTTTAATTTTAATATTTATTTTTTAATCTTCAACCTTTTATTTTAAGCAACTACTAGAAATTCAATCCTCTCGGATTCTTCCACCCTTGCTATGACTGTATGAGCAATTTTAATTATGATGGAGGTAGTTGCATTTTAAATTGAAATATTAATATGCTTTAGAACTGATTGGAGGAAGCAGATACATGTATCTTGCTCCAGCTAGTTTGGGATATGAATCTTGAGTTGGTTTTATTTTTTTCCCTGGATGGTGACTGGGGTTTGTTGGTTTCAGCAAATCTTTCTCCCCTTGCATTTTGGGCTAAGAGATAGGCAGATGGATGGTAGATGTTGAATATGGACTAGTGGTGCTTTATTTACTGTCCAATTCTTCCTTCTCTAGTCATTCCTTGGTCCGGGACTTGGAAATTCTCTTAAAGAGGAAAAATGTGTGCATATTGGTTATTTAATTTTCATTTTTACTCTAGCATATTTAACATGAACAATATAATTGCCTCACTGAATAATGGCCAAATATGGCTTCCATGAACTTGTGGACTGAAAATTACTTCTAGTTCTAAGTATGTGGTCTCTAAATATCTGCTTAAAATATGGCCGCAGATCAGACAGAATAAAATGATGATTTGTCCAGCCAGCTCCAACTAGTTTGGCATGATGCCTTGATGGTTTAATATTTGAAAGTGAAATATGCCTTGCCATGAAATTTATCTTTTTTTCATACTAGTTTGTCAATATAATTGGAGCCCAGCAGGTTCTAATAGAACAAGGCTACCAATAAAATGGATCACAAGTCTGCATCTAATATCTTTTGATGTCTGCATCTGTTCTGATTTAAGGTACAATTTTAAACTTTGTATAGGTGCAATGACTATGTCAAGGCATGGAAGCGTCTTACAATTCAACGAGCTCCAAATGTTCTTACAATCGCTTTAAAGAGATTCCAGGTCCGATTTGTTTACTTGCTATGGATATCTCTGCTGCTGTATTACCTTTCTGAATCTAAACTACCTTTTCTGTGAAAATCAATTATTTTGCTATATTCTAGTTCTAGAGGATTTTATAACTTCTGAAATCATTTGGACATAACTTTTCAGAGTGGGAGGTTTGGTAAACTTAACAAAAGGGTAACTTTTCCTGAGATGTTAGATCTGAGCCCCTACATGAGTGAAGGAGGAGATGGCACTGATGTGTACAAGCTTTATGCAGTTGTTGTCCATGTGGATATGCTAAATGCATCATTTTTTGGTCATTACATCTGCTACACCAAGGATTTCCATGGAAACTGGCACAGAATTGATGACTGCAAGGTAGGAACCCCCCGCCCCCCCCCAAAAAAAAAAAAAAAAAAAAATCTGTGTGCACTTCTAAACAGATCTACCATCTACAGCTTGTGAGGATTGGTGGCCTTATCTTTTTAAAATCATAATGTGAAACTTGGTTTTTTTTTTAATTTAAATCTAGTGTAAGAAATGATTTTCTGCTTTGGAAAATTGCTATGCCAGAATCCTATGTCCCATCATTATTACATCAAATGAAAACAGCTCAATTGTCACGCTCAATCTACATGGACTCATTTTTCTCTAACTGCAGTTCTGTCTTCTCCCAGGTTTCTAGTGTTGAATTAGACGAGGTACTTTCTCAGGGCGCATATATGCTTGTGTACAGCAGGTATACAGACTAATGCCTGATGGTGGATATTGACTACCATCCAATCTCAATTTTATCTATGACCTTCACAACATTTGCTTTGCTTATATACAGTTACAGTATTTAGCATGCTAGAACCAAGTTGCAGGCAAGTTAGATACTTGAACATTCATTGCATACATTTTGATAGGATGGCATAAAAACTTGATGGTATGAGAACTTGAGGAAAATATAAGCATAAAATGGTGGATTTTATTTTCTTATTTTATGTTTAAGCAATGTTGAAATTTCTGGTTTCCTTGTTAGAAACATTTATATAAGCAGGATGCACGTGTCAGAACACTTATACAGCAGAATGAGACTTTGAATTTGTTTATCTGAATTGGGGCATACAAGCATCGTCTGTTCAACTGAAGTGTGTGTGTGTATATATATATTAAGTTCTTTCTGGCTCTGCTCTGAAGATTGTATTTGCCTGATGTTGGGCAGGGTTTCTGTTCGACCATCATGTCTCAGAACCATTGAGCCTTCAAAGGAGCAGCAATCAATCGTGAAAGTAGAACTAGATTCTTGCATGGAGAACCCAGTTGAACACCTTTCACCAATAGTGTCGATGGATGCCACAAATTCTGGGTTCCCAGCACCTGAAAATGAAAATTATGAAGTTGGAAGTGAACATCACGAGTCAGGGACTGGTAATGAAGATCCTGACGATATGATTGGAGTTGATTACTGCTCAAGTTTATCCATTCCAGTGGGGGTTTCTGGCCTCAAGAAGGATTCCGCTGCTGCACTTGATTCAGAAGCTGTTGTGATAGAGCACTCCTTGGACTATACAGATACAGTCATGTCTGAATCAGATTCTGCCGTTGCGAAGGATATCAAAGTAAATGGCAGTATTTATTCATTCTCGAGTGAAGAGATTTCAACATAACCTAATAATTTGAAAAGTCAACCACCATTCCACGATTTGGACAGCGAGGACACGGCGCAACTGAAGCTAAAAGAGCAATAGTAGATAGTTATTGATGATATGATGCTTTATCAATCTCTAATTAATCGTTCATATTTTTTAAACAATCCCCAATCATCAAAGGAAAATTTGAGTTGGGCATTTTTATCCGGGGTTTCATTAATTGCAGAAATCTCAGATTCTATTTGTAACGGTTCTAGATGGGAAGAAGCCTCACCTTCCTTCAAATGACACGGTACGAGGATGTCATTGCTTCATGAGCAGGAATGTTTCGTTTATAGTCTACTCCATAATGTAAGCTGCCAAGAAATTCTAGTCCAAGGAAAGCAAGTGATAGGTTGTTTAATTTGTTAGTGTACCACTACAGCATAACATCCTACTCTAGGAATATAAATCTTCTGCCTGTGTCAAGAACAAGCCAAAAGGGTCACTGTGATTGATTGACAACGTGTGCATGTAACTTGAACTGGTCTGGAGCTGCAGAGAATGCTGGATTGTGAACAGTGGAGATTCTTACATTGATTGATGGGGCTTTTTACCGCCAAAATTGATGGGGCTTTGCTACTTGTTATTGCGAGATTCTTACATCTATTAAGGTTATCCCATAGACCAGTAGTGTCCAATCTCCTCGCGTCCAGGGGGGTTAAAAAGTGTGAGAAATAGTTTTTTTTTAATTTCTAATTGCATCTGATCAATCCTAAGTAAGTGATTTATATCATAGTTATTAGAATTTATCTGAGATATGACCCGACTCAAAATTCAGTTCTTGAGTTTATTGGGTTAGTCTAAATCAAATTTAAAGGTCTGTGTTGTTAATTTGTTAGGTAAACTTAAAATAATATTGTTTTATTTATTTTTAAATAAAATGTTGTTTTTAATTTTTTTTAAAAAAACAATGTAATTTAAACAAAAATAAAAATAAATTCTAGAATTTAACTCGATATAACCAAGTTTAATAACTATATTTTATATTCATAAGGATGTACTAAGTTTAATAAATAGGATAGCTTGGTAAAAAATTTCTAATATATATATATAAAATAAAAAAATATTTTTTTATTTTCTTCATTAACACCATAATCCTAAAATTTCGAAGTCTTACAATATAAGTATGAACCTTTTTTTCACTGGATTAAAAAGACATTTTACTCCCAATCCAAGAAAGTTGGTCCAAAATTACTAAATAGTAATCATGATAACGGTAAAGGGATTATTTAGAGTAGAACCAATGGTCATGTGAAGTGGTTAACATCTTAGACCGTTTATCTTGAAAATAGTAGAGCCAAAAGTGGAGACACAGGAACCAGCAAGCAAGCAAAGCCATTTCTCATCTGATGGCCAGCTGTTTGTCTTTACCCTTGCTGTATTATTATTATTATTATTATTATTATTTCGCTCTATCTTCCTCCTTTTTTTTTGCTTCTATATTTTTTACTACAGCAAAACCACTCACAAAAACCTCTTTCACTTGATCCAAGAACCCATAAAAAAGGATTCTTTTTTGTTACTATAATGTAAAGGGAGTTTGTTTTTAGCAAGGTTATTGATTTTTAATGATGTCCCAGATTCCAGTTATGTTTTCTATTTATTTTTGCTTCTAAAGTTCGATGCTTTTTATTTGATTAGTTTGCAGGGCTTTGTTTTGTTTCTGATTTTGGGAAATTGTGGGGATTTGTTTGACTCAATTGACAGCAATGGAAAATCGCAGTGAAGCAGAAGCAAGTCCTTATAAGAGGTACTTGAGTTATATTATTGAGTTCTTAATCCAAAACCTATTAATGCATGCATGTAATACTTATTCACATTTCATTATCTGATTGAATTGTTTGAAGGCATTTTAATGAATTTGATGATTGTATGTGAGTGAATGAATGTAGTTTGGTTGCGGCCGTGTCATATGGAATTGCTTCAATGGCTATGGTTTTTATCAATAAGGCCATTTTGATGCAATATGGTCACTCAATGACCCTTCTCACTTTGCAGGTATTGAATTTTTTGAATTTGAAAACAAATTAAACCCTTTTCTTGTTTAATTGTATTGTTATTTGGAAAAATATTCATGCTGTGTTGTCAATCCCACTTGATGATGAGTTTTGAAGATTTTTAGACTTGTTGCTCTAATATGTATGTTTTCGGTGATTATGATTACTGATAAAGGACGTTGTTATTGTTTGATTCTTGTTGGTTGGTTGGTTGGATTAGCAATTGGCGACGGCATTGCTTATACATTTTGGTAGACGAACAGGGTATACGAGAGCGAGGGGAGTCGATATGCAAACAGCTAAAAGACTTCTCCCAGTTTCGTTGTTCTACAATGCTAATGTAGCTTTTGCTTTGGCTAGCTTGAGAGGAGTTAATATTCCTATGTATATTGCAATAAAGAGACTCACACCGCTTGCAGTACTTATAGCTGGAATTTTCTCAGGAAAGGGAAAGCCTACAACACAGGTCTGTGCTGCCACTTATTGAGCTAGTTTTCACTGAATGCTTACCCTTTTTGTTTGTAACATATATAAGATATACATTGGACTCTGCTTTGCCAGTGTTTTATTTTACATTTAGTGTGTGTGTACTTGAACTGGTAAAATTAATATTATTGACAGAATGATCAATAATACACATTCCCGATTCTTGAATTTTGAGATTTCATAAATGAAGGAGAAGCTTGCTGTTCAATTAACAGATATATGTTACTAAAAGACCAATTTTTATTTATATGCCCATAATCTAGTTATCAACCCTTTGAATCCTTGAGAAGGCATCTCCTTGACTAGTATCTTGAGTATAGGATGCTCCTTCAAACGATGACACTTTTGCTTCGTATTTCAGGTTACTCTTTCCGTGCTATTGATTGCTGCTGGAGTTATTATAGCAGCACTTGGAGATTTTTCTTTTGACCTTTGGGGATACGGCATGGCCCTTACTTCTGTTTTCTTTCAGGTTGGCTATTAATTCCATAATTTCCAATGGATGTGAATAATACAGCGTGATGATGCTTGCTTATTTACTAATAGTAGTTGTGCTTCGAAAGTGCAGACGATGTACCTTGTTTTAGTTGAAAGATCTGGTGCTGAGGATGGCCTCTCTTCAGTTGAGATAATGTTCTACAACAGCTTTTTGTCTCTTCCATTCTTGATATTTCTCATCATAATTACAGGGGAATTTCCAAACTCTTTAGCATTATTGTTTGCGAAGGTCAGAATCTTAACCCCTCATATTTAGACTCAAATTATTGATTGTGCTAGAAACAAATGGCATGCTGAAGTTCTGAAGCCTGTTCAGAGCAAGGTAGAATGCTATTCTTGTTTACTTATGTAGGCTCTTGTCATTATTGTTTACAAATGGAACTTTGAATTAATAATTGATGGTCAAAACCTTTTTATGTAGCACCAAAAACCTTTTCTATGACTTCAAAGTTTTCTATCAGAGTCTGGATTTTACAGTTAGGCAGTTAACATCATTGAAGTTCAGTCTAATTTATATTGCTGTAGGAGCTTATAACTTACCAGGAGAATCTTGTATTCCACTTCAACATCTATCAGATTTTCATGTCAATGGTAGAACACCATTGGTCAAATATGTTTCAGTGTGCAGTCAGTTATTTGAGTTTTATTATTCTCTTATTTGAGTTTTTATTATTTTCCTTTTAATTGGTATCCCAACTGAAAAGTATTAAATAGGTTGAGGTCATGTTATATTGGTATCCTGCATTTCATGTTTTTCCTTCTGGGATTGTTGATTGATGCCTTTTGGAATAGTCTGGTTCCTGAAACCAGGAAAGTGCACTAGGCCATTTCAGAATGATCTTTTAACATCTTGAACATCTAAAACCTCGTTTTTTTCTAGGGCAGGGCAAGGGTATCGATTATGTCTTAGGGAAACTAGGTCTGATTTCTGTAGAGGGGTGGGGTGAGGGTGTTGGTAGCGTATTGGAATGCAAAGTTTGATTCATGCTATAGACACCCTCTTGAGACCTTGACCTCTCCAACTTGTGATAAATTTAAGTGACAGTTTTAGTTGTCATATTATCATTTATATTCCCACAATTTAAGACCTTCAAAAGTTATCATGATGAACAGTATTAGGCTACTGTCCTTATTATGTTGAATATCAATTGCTGTTCTATCACGAATGCAGTCCCAGCAAGGAGATGCCTCGGAAAACTGCACAGTTGTTGCAACTTTAATACTGTCTGGTCCATCCTGGACTATTCTATCATTAGACTTTTCTCAATGCTTCAAGTTGATGTTTTCTGGTGTATCCATAAAACTCAATGCCTCCACATGCATGTGCCTTGTTTTAAGTCTGAATTATTGTCTTGTCTCTTCATATGGTAATGGTATTGGTCTTGGTCAATCTTTTTAACCAGATCATGTAATTTGTTTTGAAAAAATTGTGGCAATCAAAAAGATTTCCATAAAGTGCAGTGATGATTCAAACTTCATTTTTCCTCTACAAAGTGCTGCATTTTGCTCTTCGTGATTTCTAACTTGAAATCTGTTTTTTATTGCAGAGTAATTCCTTATCATTTTTGGTGATCCTTGTTATTTCATTAATAATGGGCATAGTTCTCAACTTCACAATGTTCTTATGTACCATAGTCAACTCAGCTCTAACAACAACCATTGTGGGAGTCCTCAAAGGTGTTGGGTCCACGGTATGTGCATATAACCCTTCTAGTCTATTATAGAGAATCTATAAGAAGAAAACAAAGAACTTGGAGTTTTATCAATTAAACCAAATTGTTTATGGGTTTTTTCAGTTACCCTCATCTTTTTCAGACCATTAGTCATGTTTTGCTAAATGTTCAAGTGCATTAAGTTTAAGTTTCCTTTTCCTTTTCTGCTCAGACCCTTGGTTTTGTCCTCCTGGGTGGTGTGGAAGTGCATGCTTTGAACGTGACTGGATTGGTTATCAACACAGCGGGTGGTTTGTGGTACTCATATGCCAAATACCAGCAAAAGATGAGTAAACCTCCAAAGAGAATATCAGATGTAGAGGCTCGTAGCAAATAAGTCTGCTTTTGAGGATCACTACTGGTGATGAGTTGCTGCTTCAGCCGGTTCCTTATCTGATTTCTTGTCAATTTGCCTACACTGTATAATTCACAATGATCTCATAGTAACAACCAAAAGGGGTGGAAAATGAAGTATAGCGATAACTTTTTGTTCTTATAGAATATTCAACTCTATAGCATATCCTTGCTTGGAACACTCTTGATTTCGTTCGGAGAAGATGTCGAAGTCTAGATGGTTAATGTTGTCCGCTGATTTAGATTGGACTTGTGCTTGAAACTGATGCTTAAGCCACAGAATGTTGTTCAAAACGTTTTAATCCTGTGAAATCAAAAGCTTCTCTTAGCTCATTTTCTTTCTACTTTATGATTGCATCATGCATATGATTCTCAGCTGTGATGTTTCTCGTCAGAGTCGGTGAAAATGATTGATCTATCCACTTCTGTGCTTGTCTGGAGACAAGATTAGTTCTGATAATGTAAACCCTAGAGTTGAACTGGGACTCCTGAAATCCTCAACACGCATCCCATGCTAAAGATCTATCCACTTAACTAGAATGATCTCCCCTCTTACCACCACCCCTTAGAAAGGCACAATAAATGGGAAATTAGGTGAATGATCATGACAGAAAGTAAGAGTTTAACTGCTGCAATAGGCAAGATGAATCCTCTCAAGTTCAAGAAAACATCCTATCATTAGTCAAATCAAGTGTGAATCATTGTTCATACCAGTTTTCTCTTAACTAGTTGATGCATTGCTCGTTGGTACAAGACTAGAAACTGTCTCCACTCCCAATTGTCTCTTTCATGGATAATTAATCTTTCAAGTCTAAAGTTGTTTTCATTTTCTTCTAGCACGGGGGGTACTACGATACCCCAGCTAGCTTAAAGCATATCATTCAAATTAGGATTCACAAGAATTTAAGGATTGATATCATTAATGTTTTCCATTTTTTAAAACTAAATTTAAAAATATGAACAAAAAACTTTATTTATTTGTTGTTTATTACAAAAATATAAAAAACCAATAACTAGTTGTCAAAAATTTTCAAAATCAAACAAATTGGTTTTAAAAATTATGACAATGGATAATTTTGCTTTTTGTTTTTTTAACATAAAAATTCAAAATAATCAAGTTCTTAAAAATAAAAATCGCAAATAATATTATCTCTAAATAAAAGAGACAAATTAAGATAATGAAAAACAGAAAATACATATACTTCTGTATCTTATTTTTTGAAATGACAATTTCACTTCAAAATTATTCTAAAAATATATTTATTTTATATTTTTGTCTATGTTCAACCAAACACATGGATGATTTTGCTTCTTCTTCTTTTAACATAAAAGTTTAAAATAATCAAGTTCTTAAAAATAAAAACTACAAATAACATCATTGTTTAATTATTGTCTCGAGATAATAAAAAAAAAGATGGAAGGGACATGCCTCTTTTACTCTTTATTTTAAAATTACTTGATTTCACTTCAAAACTATTTGGTTTCACTTCAATCAAATATTATTTTTGTTCTAAAACATTAAACAAACGCAAACCAACCCTAATTGTTAAAAAAGTAGTTGTTGTTATTATTATTATTATTATTATTATTATTATTATTATTATTAATTTGATATTGCATCATCATCTGAAAAATACAAGATATGCAATGGAATGTGGGTGGGACATACAATGGCCACAGACCATCGAAGGACAAACATGGTTTGGTCGTAGATCTTCTGCCTAATGCTTGCTTGTAGTTATGTTGAAAATGAAAGCTGGCCATAGCTTGCTGATAACCAATAGCATAATATTTCATGGATGGTTCAGAGAAGAAGAAGTGGCCCTTCTGTTTTTGGAGGTTCCTCAACATTGAATAGCTTACCAAACATGATTTTAAAATTTGTGCTTCAAAATGTCTTGCTATTACTGCCCATTTTCTTTTCTTGTCTTTTCTTTTCTTTTTAGGTTGATTTACATTGAATAATGACAATGAATTCCTTTTCTTTTTCAGGCTTAAATATTGAAATCAAGAAAATCATTGCTCCTAAAATCTCAAGTAATTTATGACCATGAATCCCTTCTCTTTTTATGGCTTGAAGAAAGGATCTTTTATGAGATTTCATTAGTTTAAATCCACCATCCCAAAATATCGAAAAAGAAAAAGAAGTGAATTCCATTTATTTTTAGGCGTGGGAGGAGAAAAATATTGAACTCTAAAAAATTATTCCTTGTATCTTACAAAGATATTTCAATCTAAAAATGTAAATAATTAAGTAAAGGGCACTAGCGAGAGTCTAGCCAAACGAGCATCAATGACGAAGACATTGTAAGAGCCTATTTGAAAGTGTTGTTGCGGTTGCTTTTCAAAATACTTTTCATTCCAAAATATATTAAAATGATATTTTTTTTATTTTTTAAAAATTATTTTTAAGATTAGCGCAGTAAAATGATCCAATATATAAAAAAATTAAATTTTTTAAAAACACGGGTTGGCTCGCATTTCCAAACGCTCTCTAAATTGATTTACAAGCATCATGGTAAGTATTATATCCTACTATAGTTGCTTAAATAATCTTTAACAAGTTAGAACAATTGTTTACTACCAGTTTTGCTTATTACAAGATATAATTTATACATTTTTCATTAAAAAATTTCAAGTAGTTTCTTGAAATTTTTCTTTTCATTTTACGACTAATTAGTGTCTACACTCTTATTTTTTATGCAAAAAAACAACGTTCGTGCCTCTAGTTCAATTCAAGACAAATTATGCACATTGAAACTAAAAGAAATTAAAAAATATTATACTTTTCACAACTTCAACCTAGGAGACAATAAGGAAGCATCTCATATGAGAGCAACTCCCTCGTATCCCTACTAGATAATGATTCTACTAAAGTATAAGCACATGGTATTGCTCCTTTGTCTTGGATGAAACCAATATGTCTTAGTCCTGCATGCTGAGATGCATAATATTATAGAGACGACCTCATGTCTCATTAACAACAATCCCACGTACTGGAAATCAGTTGAGATGAATTAATTCAATGAGAGGCCTGAAGTAGATTGGTTCATGATCCACTTTTAAATGTCAATTTTGGCCGACGAAAAATTTGGCCTTGTGGGGCAATTGCTGTGTGTTGTTTGTCCCCTGATCACTTCTAGGGTTCCGAATCTCTCTCTTCTTGAAATTCATGGGTTTCAAAACTGTGATTCAGTGATGATTACTAGCTACTAGCTAGTTAAGAATGGCAATTCCATCCTATTTAATTGGATATGATTTCTTCCAATTAAACCGAGAGTGGAAAAGAGCGAAGGATTCACTCATTATCACCTTTTTTTATCTTATGATTAGTATAGAATTCTTATGGTTTTATATATGGATTGTAAGTTTACACTCTATTTTATAATTTATGATTCAAAGATGAAGATTATATTATTTTAAAAATTAGATTTGATTTTTGTAAAACTAATTTTTTTATATAAAAAAATCAGATCATATCAGGTGTCATCAAAATAGATAAAATTCTTTATTTAACCTGATCCGACTAGGTTAAGATATGACAAGTAATATATTTCGAATGGAGATCAAATAAGAGGTTGATAAAAAACCTGATATTGACCCGATCTATTACCATCCTTATCAGTAGTAGCAAAATGTGAATCATCAACTACTCGAAGCACTTGGGTTTCATATATAAACCAAATCGTTAATATATACCCCAATGCCACCTTCTCCTTTACTTCGTCCTTCATCCACACAATGGAGGTTGTCTTTTTACAAGTGTAATCAATTCACAGAAATCCTGTGGTCTTTCCATGGATAGTACTCTGCCTTTAACTTTATCATAAATGTAATACTGCTTTTGGTCACCCAAAAATCTAAACAAAGAGTTGTTTACGTTGTAAAGTGGGG
>Ga0325410_1004469_pt1 | contig 15628 bp, 4 predicted proteins | sample PopdelMetagenome_16_FD_206182 | JGI IMG/M metagenome (GOLD analysis project Ga0325410, IMG submission 206182) | Populus deltoides microbial communities from Bellville, Georgia, United States - Xylem-PdIQD-R3 | ecosystem: Host-associated > Plants > Phyllosphere > Stem > Wood/Secondary xylem...
ACTTGTCATTTTACAAGAGTGATAGATTTTGATATTGGGTGAACAAAGAACATGGTGATTCAGTCGTTATTCAACAAAAGAATAATAATAAAATAAAAATAAAAATTGAGACACTATACTGTGAAATTCAGTCAACATTAATTATCAACTTGTGAATTTTAATCCAACATTTATTCCTTTCTGGGCTCAATGGCGCATCTTCTCCTTTTCTTTTTGTACTTATGAAAGATAGTCAAAAGAGCAATCACATCAGGCTATACATATCACGCCGCATGCCACCGCGCCTTTCTAGTCGTCTAACGCTCGAATTCTAAGAACGTGTTTAACAGTATAACTTTGGATGCTTTTTAAATAATTTTTCATATCAAAATATATATTAAAAATATTTTTTTTATTTTTTAAAAATTATTTTTGATATCAACACATCAAAACAATTCAAAACATACAAACCATATTAAATTTTAATTAAAAAATTAAATTTTTTAGAAACGCCGCCGCAGCCGCGTTCTCAAACATTCGCTAAGAGCAGTTACATCAGGCTGTTTAGTATTTAATAATTTTTATAACACATTAAATATAAAGATTAAAAATTACCTTCGACATATCAGTAATGAATAGGCTTTTCTAGGAAAATAAGAAATATAATAAAACAAAATAAAATAAAAATTAATGGGTTGTAATTGGATTTTTAACCTGCTCTTAATGGGTCAACCAGGTCGTCGGGTCACCCTGAATTTTGGTTTTTTTTATTTTTGCTGAAACCCGGCCTGGTTCCAGCTCTGAATTCTAGATTAATCCGTCGAGCCGATCGAATTTTAAAATTATAATGAATAAGCTTTTCAAGGAAAATAAAAAATACAATAAATAAAAATAAAACTTGAATACCCTTTTATTCCATGTCAAATGTCAAGAGGTAAACTTGCATACTCTTTTAATCGTATTGTGAAAGATAAACAGAATTCATGTTAATGATTATTGTAAACAACTTGTAAGCTTTTAACCGTCTTCTTTTAACAACATGTATCCCTTCCGATTAGACACTATTGTCCACGCACATAGTTTAGTTTTGTAGTAGTTAATGTGTTACTTTCAAACATAAAACAAATATAAAAAAATACTAGTATTATCGATGTGTGTTTTTTCTATATTTTCATACCCTAATTTTGGTCCTGAAATTTTTTCAAAACTTTTCAAAAATATTTTATTTTAAAAAAATCATAAATTAAAAATTTCAAAAAATATATTTTGAGGCCACAAACAAGCGAGAACAATCTATAATTGGTTAGGACATCATGTGGACATGTAATTTAGGGGCATAGCTTAAGAAAATTAAGAAAAATAATTGGAATTGATCATGACTAGACAATTGAAAGTTTGAGAATCAATATGGATACGGTTGCAAAGTTTAGGAATCTATTTTTTATCAATTAAGGGCCTAATTTAAGAGAAAATTAAAGATTTAGGGCAAAATTACAAAATAAAATAAAATCCAAGGGCTTAATTGAAAGAAGAGAACTCGGAAAGGTTTAATTAGTGCAATCAGGGGTCTTATTGAAAGAAAAATTAAGTTTGGGAGTCAATTTGATCAAAATTGAAAGAATTAATTGTCTAAGGATCAAAGTGTAAAAGACATTGAATATTGAGGGGTGAAATAGAGGGAAAAATTGAAAGAAATTTGAATATTAAAGGTCAATTAAAGGTTGAATTGAAAAAGCATGAGATTAAGGACTATTTTGTGAAAGATGCTGAAATTCAAGGGTCCAAAAGATAGTTAGGAAATAAATTGGAATCAAAATAGGGTCAATTTAGTGAATTAATTGTGAAACCTCAAATAACAGAGACTGAAATTGAAAAAGGACTGAAAGGTTAAATTGAAAAATCTAAACAACATATCATTTGATCCCAATTAGAAACCCTAATTAGAAACACATATGACGTGTCATTCGATCCCAAATAAAAGGAATGGCTAGCCTAGGCTAGATCTTTTGAGTGCAATATTTCCTCTTTATTTAAACCTCCATAAAGAAAAAAAAAACACACACACACACAAGCTTGTGCTATAAGATTCCCTCTCCTATAACCAACAAAAATCATACAAGGATCAGTACTGAGATTGTTGTCATACCATCCCAATCTCCCTGCCCCGATCAATCCCCCTTTTATAGCCTTGGCTAAGTACTATTTCAATGGTATTAGTATGGATGATGGAGATCAATTTAGAGATGTTAAAGGTCTAGGATTAGATTAAAAAAAAAAGGGTCTCCAACTTCTTACCCTTTTATGAATAAGGTAGTGACAAAAGAAAATAAGCGTGGAGCTTGGCGTGAGAGAAATAAAAGACATGTAGAGATTAAGAGATAAGAGAAAAACTAGGAGAGTGAACAACAAGAGAAAAATAAAGAGTAAGAGGAAAAAAAAGGGAAAAAAACTAGAGAAGAAAGTAAAAAGAAATGTCACAAGGAAAAAAAAACACCGAGAAGAGAAACAAAGTAAGAGAGAGAAAGTTTTTTTAAGGAAATGAAGGAGATTGAATCATAGTTGTGCTGGGATAAAAATCTTCTAACTGACTTCATGACTACCCACTAATAATGAGGTTTTAGCTCTTAAACTATATAATGGGCCCTCTCTCCCTCTTTATGATCTCTTCATGGTAGACCATGTAACCATATCATTACGACCCTAGGGTTTAGAATCAGAAGCAGGCCCCCTAAGGGTTACTCCACTTGTGAAACCCCTAGATCCACTCATTAGTTTAATAGTATTAACCATCATCTAACACACCTAATACCTCATAAATAATAGGAAATGGTTAGCCTTTTTATGCTTGCGTAATAATACCACACTAAATGAACTCTAACTCATCCATAAAAATGACTCTAATTAGAATCTGATGAGCTTGGCAATGGTCCTATATCATTATATGATGCGATATATGTCGTAAGAATCTTACAAAATGAGATTTGATAATTTTTAAAGTGAAAAAGAAAAGGAAGTTTTAGGCCTTATATTAGTTTTTCCTTTAATAATGAGATGTGATATGCTTTTTGGTCAATAACTCGTGAATTAGACACATAGTATATCTTTATCTGATGGTTTGAATTTCAAAAGGACAAACCTCTTATCTCTTAATCTTCACACATCTATATGATACCTTTTTAAATCCCTACATGTTAAGTCATAATCTTGATGAAAGTAAAAGATCATCACCACAAGTTTAAACTTGAGTTTATAAGCCTAACTTTGGGCTAAAAAAACTCCTCGTGTCTTTATACACAAACTACAAGCCAAGGTTCTTTACTTAATAAGTTCAAGAAACATGTTTTCCCTAACCTCTCAGAAAAATTACACATGAAGTTATTTTCTAGAAGTTCATTTGGCTTAATTATTATCATCCCTATAATCCTCCTAACCCAACTCTCCAAGATTTGGGCCCAAGGATTTTATGCCCAAGACTCGTAAACTATCTTGCCTAAAAATCTTAACCTAGTACATAATGGTCATCTAGCACTAGATATTTATAGAACTTATCAAGGATGGCCTTTTTTACGATGAAAAAACATGTTTTGCCTAGGCCTAGATCCCTAGTCGTTTTCTTTTAAATGTCATAAAGTAACTTACCAAGATTCAGGTAATCATTTTGTATAACTACCCTTAAAGTAAGGCAAAGATCTTATATAACAACCATCATTATTACAAATTAATAGTCCTTTCTATTTTCTATTAAGATACATTCAACCTATCTATTTGATTTTTAGAGTAATAAATTTAGTCACATGAGTGCATTACAAATATTTTCCCTCATTAGCAATTGTTTATTTAAGAATAGAACGGTCTTTACTCCAATAAGAGACTTGTTTTATAAGTAACCAAGGAAAGTTAAACCTTGCCAATAATCATCCTCATCTCATCCAACTCTCTTACTCACATTAGTAAAGGACCTATGTTCCTTAAATATTAGTTTATGTTTCATTAGATTAGCTCAAATGACCTAACAACATATTAGTAAGAAACCCAACAATTCTTTTTAAGCTGAAAAAGGCTTCACCATAAAAGATAGTCTTTTATTTAATAAAAATAGACATTATTCAACTCTTATAAATTAAAAACTCTAAAATGATAAACAGAGTCTCTAAGATTTCCCTTACTTAGCTAGGATATGTTAATTTCAAGTTAATGTTAAGTTCATATTAGACAAGCATTTGAAAGAGGAAATATAATAAAATTAGTTATTCATACTTTGGACATATGTGTTTATTCAGTAAATTTATCATTATTTTAACGATGTATCATTTGTTATTTAATATCTTCCGATAATTTTCTAATTAATGAAATTTTTATAAAAGTATTGTCATTATAGCTTATAAAAAAATAGATAAAAGTTTTTTTCCCCACAAATATCATGCATGATAAATCTTAATGGAGCATGTGATTTGGTATCAAGCATGCATATATGTTTTATTCTATATCTAATCAAACAAAAAAAATAAATTTCAAAACAATAAGGGAAATTAGATGGTCATGAAAATCAGTATGCAGCAATTATAGGTGGCAAACTAGTATATAGTGATGAGGTTTATATATATATATATATATATATATATATATGGTTATGCAAAGAAGTCAAACTTGTCATCTTTAAAGTCTATTGTAAGTCAATGATTTGTTCAACATAAAAATATGAGGGTACATTTGAAGCTTATGTAAAAAAAAATATCAATATCATTTTAATATTAGTGTCTCTAATTCTATCAAAGTGCAATTATCCTTATAAGTTATATGATGCAATTATTATTGATTCTTTTTACACCTTGGAACACAAATTCCAAAGGTTGTTATTGGTTATAACTTATTTGGGTTGGTAATCAACAATATTTCATAGATACTTAATGTTGATGTTTATGATAACGATGAATTTTCATAACATATTCATGGCATATCTTATTTAAAATCTTACAAAACATATTTGTCCATGTACTAAAGGTATTTTCAACTTGTAATTTGTTTCTAGATCTTTTGATGTGTATGTCTTTACACTACAAAGATATTAATTTGATTATATAAGATCCATCTAATAGGGTAAGGAAAGGTTTTTGTTCTTTGTATGTGATTTTTAGAGCTTTATTCTATAAAAATATCATGAACAATGAAAAAAAAACTTAAAAAGATATGATATCAAAACTCCTTGGATGAACTTGAAATATGAAAATTATGTATTCTTCATCATCACCTTAAGATTGGAAATTTCAGTGAAAAGAGAAAATAAAACATGATGACTAGATCATTGGATGATTTTCTTATAGCCTTCATTACTCCAACAATCATTACAACAATATTTTTGTTTTCTAGTAATTGGTACCATAATGTTTAGTACCATATCCAACAATCAAAATAACATGAATGTCTTGTTCTTATCTAATATTTTCATTTTCTCTTTGAGCATAATCAATTTATACAACCTTGTTTTCAAGAGTGCATTAAATTTTTAGCAATATCATGTCATAGCTCTTAAATTTTAAATGTTAACTAGAAATCACAAAAAAAAAAAATAGTAGAGAATGAAGTTGAAGTGAGGTGGTTCGGATGAGCAACTAATACATTAATGGCTTCCCTGTATTTTGTTAGGAAAATGTTCTATATTAAGTAAGCATTTGAAAAGGTGTGTGTGTGTGTAATAACAATAATTGGAATAAAATCAATTAATTTTACTTCCAACAAGCCAAGTTTTTCCATAAATTGTCAATTGTTTTTCAATTTATCACATGTTATTTAACATTTTTTTACTATTTTCTAATTAATAATATTTTCATAAAAAATTATCATTGTAGCCTATTGACAAGGATCAAACCAAGTATAAGTAAAAAAGAGAAGATTGAAAAAGAAAGAGAAAGAGAAAGAAGGAAAGCCTAATCGAGTCCAATAAGCTCAAATCAAATAGCTATAGCATAGCCTATCCCAACTAAACAACTCCAAAAAAATCCTACTTAATAGAACAACTCCAACAAAACCTAATTAAACATCACAAATCTAACTAGATAGTAGGGAGTCTAAGCAAAGAAGGGGGAACAAGAAGGGAAACAAAAAAGAAAGAGGGTCCAACCGATAAGGTGGAAAACAAACCCAACACAAATGAAAAAAGGAAAAAGGCAACCAAACCAAGCCTAAAAATGCCACAAATGCCATCGATGCTCTTAATTTTTCTCTTAAATGAAAAATCTTATTTCTTCTTAACATAATGACATGTCAAATGAAGTTTAAGCACGTACATTGTCCAAATGAATTCTCCTTCTACAACTTATAATGTGATAAAGTAATTACCCTTCGCCATCACTCTTAGGAGTATGATGCACGATAGGTCTGTGACCAAATTGCCCATGACACAAATACATGTGATTCAAGGGTATATAAATATCGAAGGATCACTAGGTATGAAAGTCAACAAAACGACACACAGAATGACTGAATTAGCATTGTCCTGCATTTGTTGTTCTTTTTTTTTCATATATTACATTTCTTTTTTATTTTATGAACTTAGATATAAGAGGGTTCACCAGTCTTGTGTGTGATTAGTACTTAAAAGTGCATTTTTATCAAGGTTTTATATCATTATTTTGCACTTGAAGTATCAATAACTCATTAACTAAAGCATGTTTTATAATAACATATCTAATAATATAAGATACCTTTAATTTTTGGTAAATGTTTATCTTAAATGCAGGCCTATCACATAAATGAAAGAATTGATTGATGAGTTGAAGTACTGAAATTGAAAGGACAAAGAGATGGCCAAACTTAGAAAAGAGATGTTGGTGCAGTTTAAACTGGAACATTGTTCGGTAATCAGGTCATATCTGGAGGTGTAGATCTTGGATTTAGGTCTACTTTATATGGATGGAAAGGTAAGACATAGGCCTACAACTTTCATGCGGAGCTCAAGATTTAGCAAGGTTGTTTGCAAGTCCAAATTATAGCAACAATGAAGAATTCTGAATCTGTCCTGCAGCCTAGACACTGTTTAGTGTTCAGCCCATATCTCGAGTTCTAGAAGTTCAAATGATCTCAAATTTATACCCTGGAAAGATAAGACAATTTCCTAGAACTTTCATGATTTATGTCTGTTCAAATTATGATGTTATCAATGTCGTTTTTGGCAGACCAAAAGATAAGAATTGTCACCAAGTCAAGATATGGCCACCCATTCATCAATTAGTCAACAAATCAATAGTTCCGAATTTTGGCCTATAAAAGGAGGCATTTTTCATGTATTTAGGCATTTTGATTTTCAGATCAAGATCATGCTCTTGCTCTCTCTTTATATTTTATAATACTTAAGTTTTGCTTATATTAATCTCTTGCTTATGCTTGTCATTTCCTTTCCTTGTTTATTTATGTTTCTCTCTTTCATTATGTTTAGCTAAGTTTATCATGTCAAGGTGAAAAGGTACACTAATAGTGTAAGAATAAGTATAATATAAACTCAACATGGCCCTTAATGTTTGATACTAACATGTTTTATATTTGTTATCTTGTTCACTTTTAATACTTTGCTTGTTAAATGGTTAATCTAGATTTGTGTTGTATAACCCTTGGGACAACAAATACTTGGCACTTTCATAGCCCAACTGTATGGTATAACCGACACCTGTGCTATGAAAGGAACTTGATTTGTTGTTAACATAAATTATAATCATGAATGCCTGACAACATTTACAAGTATTAGCATTATTCGAATAAGATAACTAATGTAATCATGTTAACAATTTATAATCTGATTGGAACCTCCTTTGTGTGTGGTTTCTAGTTTAGTAATAATAAGAGTTTATACTATACTTGTTTGAAATGCCATTAGTGGATCCTCTAACCTTGACAATTGTTTTTATCATTGTTTAATCTTTAGATCAATATCACATCTCAAAGCTCTCTTTATTATTACTATTGTTGTTGTTATATTATTGTTGTTTATAATTTATACAATTAACCTCCCTGTGGTTCGACCCCGGTCTTGCCGGGTTATTTATTACTTCGACACTCTTGCACTTACGAGAAGATATCAATCTTTTATTCGTGTTAGTGTGGAGGACTTTTTTTGTAAAAGCGTGTGAATTAACAATCTAAGCCCAAGTTCATTTAATTTTGTTTTCCAATTTTGCCATGTATAAAATAGGATATAAAGTGCACCTAGCCTCAACCCCACACACACCTAGCCTGCTAAGCGTGTGAGAGTTAGGAGCTAAACATGGCCTTTTACTGGCTTTTTCCATTTTTGCCTTATTTTTTAAGTTTTTTTTACACTTTGAAAAAACTTATTGGATTCACTTACTCTTTAGTTTTGACATGTTTCTTAAATATTATTATAAATTTATATTTGAATGTTGATAATTTTTCATAATTATCATGTATTTGATTTGAAAATAATAATACTAATAATAAATTATTTATGAAAATTCAATTGAAATCATGGTTTATTATTAAAATATTTAAATATATTTTAGAACATGATTGTATAACATTTATGATTTTTTAAGCTTTCAATCACACAAAATATAGACATACTATTTTGATATTTTTAAAAAACTTGTTTTAAGAATCATATTTTAAAAAAAAAATAGAAACAATTCTTCTAGTTAAATATTGTGTTGGCTAAGATAAACAAGAGAAATGTTGATAGAAAATTTTGTTTTTATTAAATTAAAAATATATATATTCTTTTAGGTTGAATAATAATTTCAAAGAATTTCTAGAAATCTGAAATTCTTATTATTTTGTTTAAGAAAATTTAGGCCCCTACAGCTTAAGAAAAACATATAAACTAGTAAAAAAAAAAAAAACTAATAGTATATGAACACATTAATTCAAATCATTATAATACATATACAATTTAGAGTTTTGACTCCATCAAGAACCACCACCATCAACGAGCTTTCATCACTTTTATAACTAATATAAAATATCAACAAGGTGCAATCATAACCTCCTTGCAATATTCACTTTACACCAATTTCAATTGCATGGACAAACCACAAAAACATGCATCGCCACTGTCTAAATCATAACCTCCTTGTAATATTTATGGTACCTCCTAGGTCTCTTAAAACAACCACTATAAACCCCATCAACCTAACACTCCAAATTTGAAACACCATTACTAAATAACCTTACCCATTAACCATCAACAACCACTCTAAATCACCACCACTGTCTCAGTCCAAGGCCATCACCTATCTGTAAAAATAAAATAGACATTACCAAATAGTGTTAACAATACCACCTGAGACCACCACCATGGAACCTCTAACAATATTAGAGGTGGTGTTAAAAGAAAAGACAAAAAAATCATATTTGTATATATTATCTAAAAAAAAATAGGAAAGAGAAATGATTTATAGTGAAGTCACAAAAAAACTCTTATTCTAAGGTTTTTTAAATCTTTTTCCAATTTCAATCATAATTAATTTATAGTTTCAATTATTTATATCATAGTAGCAGTTATGAGATGCAAACTTTCCTTTTGACTAACATTGATTATCTAAAATGGTCTCATTGTTCATGTTTGTTCAACTACTCTTCTTCTAGCATATATGTGATCTCATTTTTAAGTATAATTATTTTTCAAGAATTGATACAAACCAGGTTAGGTTTGGATTTGGCCTTAAAATATCTTCTGACCAGTTTTGTGAGATTAGATATATCTCTCAAATCGTAAATTGGATCAAGTTTAGAGAGAGATACTAGACACATGTAACTGTATTGTGGTAAAATTTCAGGTCAAATGGAGTTCAGGAACATTTTATTTTAAAAATTCAAAATTACTTGACGAATCTTATCAAACCTGTCGGACTAGACCTTCATGTATTGTTTATGACATGTCTAGAGATACATATGGATATTTGTTGCGATTCAAGTTAGGTTAGAAACTAAACATCTCGAGCTTTACAACCATATATGGTAGGCCCAGTAATTCAACTAGATAAGAGAAAACGACATGTTTGAAGTCAGGACTGAAATCTACCAAGAATATGGGAAAATTGGAGATTCATGCTACTTAGAGAAATTTTAGCATGAAAATTTTATTTTTATTATCCTATTTTATTTATTTATTTATTTAATGTTGAATAATTATTTTTAATTTGGGATTGTTCCGGCCTATTAGACATTGTTAAAAGGTTTATTTTATTATTAGACTTATATTAGTTGATTACTAATTTAGGCTCAATAGCTTACAAACCAAAAGGGTTCCATTACGGTTAGTTAGAGGAGACTATATTACAATTTTTTTTAGCTGCAAAATTAGGAGCAAGTGGAAAAATAACCTTTCTTTATGGTGACAAAGATCATACACTGACTTATCAAAAATTAACTGGCTTCATGGCATCATTTGCATGCTTAGAGTTCTTAGATAAAATGTTATCTTTGGATCTAAGTGTAACATCCTAAAATTTTCCATAATCATGCATGTGAAAATTTATATAAATTTTTTTTTTTTGGAGACACAACCATATATAGAACTCATTCCTAATCCAAAAAATTAAAATGACATATTAGAAATTTAATGCTACCTCAAATAAAATATATGTAACTAAATTAAGTTCAACATGTTAATAAATTCCTTCATTTACAAAAGTGACTAAATTAAATGCATCATAATATTTAATTTCCTTCATTTCATGACTTTAACCATTCAAATAAAATACTCTAAGGCTTAACAAAAGAATGGAATAAAATTTATAATTGTATTCCTTTCAAAAATTACATGTTATTGCTATCATGATCACATGTATTAATCTTATACAAAAAAATAAGGTCTCAAATATACTAAGTCTTGCCAGGTGGTGCTGAACTTGAAAATTAATTTAATATTAAGGTAAATTAATTGCGTGACAGCATAACAAATACTAATATAATAGAACTACTATTTCTATTTATAATTAAGTTATCGAATAACTTAATTCACTTTCTTCACAAACAAGGAGAATTCTTACAACTCAACTTTAGTTAACAACCCTCACTCCGAGTTCCAACACTCACCACCCATACTAGGGCACATTCCTAAAAACCAAGGAATTTATTCATCTAACTGTCCAAGAACATGGCACCAGTCCCATCACAGAGGTCAAATTAGCCATCTCAAACCAGTCCCATCACACAACGCAAACTGGTCAATTCAGTCTAGAACAAGGCACATGTCCCATCACATAGGGAAAATTGGTCATCTCACACAAGTCTCATCACACAGGGCAAACTACTCAACGCATAGATATAATAATTATACAATTGGACAGTAAGAGAAATTTATCTAACATGTATTTAAAAATTCTAAATAGAATTTAAATAGCGAGGCATCAAGTACCTACTTGAAGTTTAGGCACAATATGCAAGATTATATCTCGATGCTCCCTTAATAGCCTCTCCTAAATCAACAACCCAGCATCAATTTCTCATACAATAACTTATCTTTAAATCACAATTTATTCTATTAAATTAACCAACTCAATTAATTTCCTTAATTTAAAGAAATTACATAGATATGTTTTTTCAAATTAAGTTAATCATCTCATGGTCGCAGGTCAATGATCAATCTAGCATGATTTCTACCCACAACAATTCACAATTAAAATCCACCAACCAAAATCCATAATTTTCACCCTATTTGTCCAAAAATTCCAACGCATAAAGGTGGGAAAATTCCTTCAACTAACATATGTATCACCATTTAAACTTCTCAACAACAATATTGTATTGATAAATCATTATCAATTTTATCAACTAATTATTCCTCAAAAAATTCCCATTTTGGCCGAATAGGTTAATATAAGTGGGGGTATATTTTCTTTTATTTTTTTCACAATTAACCCATTACCAAATCATCAATTAGTTACACTAACACATTACAATCAAGATTTCACAACAACAATTCCTTTATTTTTATTTTTTCACATACCCAAAATCCTAAAGAAATAAAAGGATAGATTTTCCTTTTTTAATCTACTTAATTAACTTATTACTCAATTCGTTCACATGACCTTAAACATTATTAAACTACCAAATTTCAATTTCAAGCCTTAATTCTCAAAAACCTTAACTTACCTCACACTAAATAAAACCTTAATATAGCATAAATGAAATCCTCATATAATTCATCAAATTGAGACTTGAGCCATTGTTTATTCATCTTCCATAACAACATTCAATCATAATTTCAACAATTTAACCACCCTATCATGAAAAAAAATCACAATTTCATCCTTACTAAAAATCTCAAAACATCACAATACATTCAAACACAACAAATTGAATGATTATGCACTATTTTTTCACACATTCAAACACTAAACCATCATCAATTCATTTATCAACATTTTCACCAAGCCTAGCTTAATATTTACAACATACTAACAAATTCAAAAATCCATAACAAGTAAAAAATGCACAATCAATGGTTAGGGGCTTACCACCTTGTAACCTAAAGAAAAATGGTGAATTTGAATGTTAGAGTAACAATACACAACAATTGAGTTGAAATAGTAGCCTAAATAGCAACTAGATAAGTTGCAACAGTATACATAAAATTGAACAGCAAGTTTAGATGGCAATAACTCCCATCAGATAATAATCAATCCAAACCCAACGGTGAAACCATGTGCTATAATGTTTTGCAGAACATATCCAAACATCAGAAAAACTAGACGGTTACATCTTTATAGATCAAGAATCAATGAAACTAACCTGAAATTAGCAGCGTTTTGTTCACGATAAGTTATGTTAGTTTGTTACTATGTCAGAATATATGACTAGAATAAAGAGTCAAGTAAAAAATAAGAAAAAGATTGTCAAAAAGTCAATTTTATCAAATCTTCCATAATATATAAATAAAGGAGAATTTGGACCAAACTAAATCATAAATTTCTCAAATTTTATATGCTGGTTTCAGTAGTATTATTCGCACCTCATATAAAATATAAGGTCATTTGGAGATTGTTTTCTATAGTAACTGAGTTTGGGATTAAAACTGGGTTTTAAGTTTCTAATGGCATTCCATATAAAACTTGAGGTCATTTGGAGCTCTTTAGCTATAGGAACTAAATTCAAGATTGGAACTTGTCATAACGGGTCTAAATCGTATCCATAATTCAAACTTGTTTTGCTTCTGCTATTTTTCAATTCTGACAGTATGATAACATCATAATTGATACATTTAGATGTAATTGTTCTTATAAACTTTGCATCTATTTTCTTTTGTGTCTTCAAAAACGTCTGTTTTTTTGTACAAATTTACTTGTTACTCATGAAATTGTAATTATAGTTTCGCATGTGCTTATTTTCATAATTTTTTTCATTATTGAGTCATAAACACATATTTGGATATGCTGCTAAGGTTGCTATATTTGGAGTTGAAATCAGTTCCACAAAAGCCAAAGAAAGGTGAGACGAGAGGACAAAAGCATAATGAGTGTATTTAAGTAAAAAGCCTATTTTTGAGTGAAACACGAGAGGTGTGTGAACACGTAAGGGAGTGGGTGAGGAATATATATATTTCTTGTCAACTAACCAATCTTCAAATTTGAAGATGTCAGAGGCAAGCAATAACATGGCTCCATATAAAAAAGACAATGAAATTATAACTCAGTTACGCATTATAAATCAACGGATAGATGGATGGCCAATGAATTTATAGATGGTTAGATAGGTTGAGAGGTAATGTGTTAATGATTATGGTGGGGTTCAAGATAGGCCCGAACGAAGAGAATTAATATTAAGAGGGTTGTTAGACGAGTTAACATTGATGTTGATGAGTTTGTAGTTGATAATATGGACATCAGTTATGTTGATTTTGAAGATATGTCTTTGGGACATTGGCAACACTTTGGATAACATAGGAATCTTCAGTTTAGAGGGGGGAAATATTGTGATAATTTTGGCCAGAGGGGTAATTATAGGTATCGGGACTATAATGCTAAATTTGATGGAGATTTGGATCCAATTAACCTGAAAATACTGGCTTTTCAGTGGAAGAATGATCCAGAAGTTTATTTAGAATGAGAGAAGGTGAAGTAAATTTTTTAGTGTCACAATTATCTGAATCCTAAGAAAGTTAAATTTGCTATGATTGCTTTTATTGACTATGCCATTATGTGATGGGATCAGTTAGTGACAAACCGCAAAAGAATTTATGAGAGGCAAGTTGATATTTGGGATGAAATAAAATCCCTTATAAGTAGGAGATTTATTCCTAGACACTATTATAGATAATTGTATCAAAGGTTATAGAGTTTGAGTCAAGGTATAAAGAGTGTTGATGAGTACTTTAAAGTGATGGAATTTGTTGTGATTCAAGATGATGTTGAGGAGGACATGGAGGATATTATGACTAGATTCATGAATGGCCTTAATCATGATATAACTCATATTGTGCAATTGCATATTTATGTAAAGTTGAAAGAGATGGTGCATATGAAGGTGGGAAAATAGCTTAAACAGAAGGGTATTATTTGGAAAAGCCAACTATTAAGCCCTTCAACACCTTGGAAACCTAATTGAAAGGTTAACAGCGGGGGTGGTTCATCACAACTGAATGAGAAGGGTAAGGCTAAATACCCTAGAGAGAAGAAAAACACCTCGACTGTTGGCAACAATGTTACCCCTATTTTTTTTTGTAACTGTGACATTAAATGCCTTCATTGTTTAGGTTTTGGTAATGTTGCTTCATAATGTCCAAACAAAAGAGACGTGGTTATGAAAGATAATAATAAAGTTGAGGCTATTGGGGAGGATGAAGAAGAGAATATGTCACCATTAGAGGATGTTGATGATGTTTGTGTTGAATATCTGGTTGAGGGAGAGACACTCATAGTGAGGAGAGCACTGAAAATGTATGTCAATGTGGATGATTCAGAAGGTAAGAGAAAGAACATATTCCACACAAGATGTCATGATCAGAATAAGGTATGTAGCTTAATTATAGATGATGGTAGTTGTACTAATGTAGCTAGTAGTAAAGTGGTGGAAAAGTTGAACTTGCATACTACCAAACATGTCATAGCTTATAAATTACAATGGTTGAATTATAGTGGTGAAGTGGAAGTGAATAGATAGGTTTGACTTTTTTTTATTTATAAATATTGTAATAAGGTGTTACATAATGTTTTGTCAATGCAAACTAGCCATTTGTTGTTTGAGAGACCATAGTAGTATAATATGAGAGCTATGCATAATGGAGTGACAAATAGGTATTCATTTGACATGAATGGAAAACCTATAACTCTTGTATCTTTAGCACCTAACCAAATATAAGAGGATCAATTGAAATTGAAAAAGAAGAAGTGATTGAAAATGAGAGCTTGTATATTAGGGAAACCTTTTTTTGCTCACAAGGTTCTTCTTAGTTTTAATGATGATGTTATTCTTCAATTTGATATTGATTTTTTGACCTTATAAGATGTTTTCTATATATATATCCGAGGTTGAATCGTTTTAAAGAAAGGGAGGATGATACGAACCAAGTCAGGTTTGGCCTTAAAATGTATGCTTGCTAGTTTTGTGAGATCATGCATATTTCTCAAACCATAAATTATATCAAGTTGTGATTTTACAGGAAGATACTAGACACATAGAACTATATTATGGTACATTTTCA
>Ga0325410_1004470_pt1 | contig 15627 bp, 9 predicted proteins | sample PopdelMetagenome_16_FD_206182 | JGI IMG/M metagenome (GOLD analysis project Ga0325410, IMG submission 206182) | Populus deltoides microbial communities from Bellville, Georgia, United States - Xylem-PdIQD-R3 | ecosystem: Host-associated > Plants > Phyllosphere > Stem > Wood/Secondary xylem...
TGAAGATGCAGGCCCCCAAAGATTTGTATAGATGTATTCAAGAGGATGAGTACTGATAAGAGATGTAGAAGAAAATGGTAATTTATGACTATTATTGCATTGGCAAGCAGAACAAAGTGATGGTAAGGAAGGACGAGACCCGACAACAGGAAGATAAAAACAACGAATAATAAAATCAACAATTTTATTTGACGAATGCCCAAGTCGTTTATGCCATCTGTCAGATGTTGTTCGTTCACCAACAAATGCTAAAGCAGAAGATTGGATTGCAGCAGAGGGCATTGGCATTGGATAAACACCATCCTGACATTTACCGCGAAGAATAGTCGCCCCCGTGTTTCGATCCTTCACAAGAAAATAAAATGGATGAAACTCAATAGAAACATTATTGGAACGAGTGAAATTATGAACAGAAATCAGATTCTGATGAATATTAGGAACACAAAAAATATCTGTGAGTTTAAAGGATTTTGAGGCAGAGGGAAGAGTCATAGAGCCAACATGGGTGACTTGCAAACCTGAGCCATCGCCAATGACAACTTGATCAGTGCCATCATACTCTGAGTGAATAAACAAATTAGCAAGATCAGAGGTAATGTTGTGAGAAGCAGCTGAATCCATAAGCCATTTTTTATCTTTGGTCCCACTAGACGATGCACAATTCATATACTTATTACTAGAAACCACGCGACAGGTCTTTGCTGAGTGGCCAACTTTGTCATATAACTGACAAATAATTTGAGGCTTACCAAACCATTCTCGACGACTATGCTGATTATGGTTGGTGCGATTTTGTTTGGAGAAACCATTGTTAGAACGTTGGTTACGATGAAATTTGGAGTGCACTTGACAACGTTGAGTGTTGTTTGCAGTAGCAAAAAGTGATAGAATTTAAAGCTTCAATACGTTTTAGATAGCTTTCGTGGGAAACCAACATATCATGAATTTCTTTAAAGGTGAGAGAAGACTCACGATTTCGAATGAGTGCTGCAATGTCACGAAATTCAGAGCTAAGACCATTTAGAGCATAGAGGGTTATGTCATCTGCTGAGATTGGGGAGTCAATCACTGCAAGTTCATCAATAATAACTTTGATGGTATGAAGGTAATCTGAGACTGAGCGAGACTCTCTCTGAATAAGAGTTAAATTTTCCTTAAGTTGCATAACACGAGAACGTGAGCGATTGGCATACAATCGTTGCAATTTAGACCATGCATCATGAGCAGTAGATGAAGCAGCAATGAGGGGCATAACTAATTCAGAAACAGATGCAAGAATGGCATGAAGTGTCAGCTTGTCTTGCCTCAGCCAACGCAAAAAGGCTGGATTTGGAGCATTTGTAGAGGCTGAGCCATCAGGGGAGATGTTTGGAGGAAGCGTTGATGATGGGTAGATAGTAGTGCCGTCAATATAACCCTGGAGATCATAGCCTATAAGCAAGGATGTCAGTTGGGCACGCCATAACGGAAAATTGGTGGAGGTCAATTTCAAAGGTAATTGAGAGCCAGCATTGAAGGCAACAAGAGTAGTCTCATTATTGATAAAAACTGACTCAGGTGATGTAGCCATTTTGAAAGAAAATCTCGTTAGAGGAAGAAGCTCTGATACCATATAGAGTTTTACAGAAAAGACAATTTTTTATTAACAATGCATCCTATATTTATAGGATTGGAGAAGTGCAGTATATGTAGGACTATACAACCTAGGATAAGATGAGAGTGATACAGGGGATAAGATATAGCTAATCTAAGGATAGAAATTAATAACTGTTACAGCTGATCTAGTGATAGAGATCAATGCAGTTACAACTACGTGATTTCCTTTACAACCCGATCTAATAATATGGGGTCCGGCTCGCAGCCAGACTCAGATATGTTCAATTTTATTTTTTTACCTCTTTATATTTTTTTTTCTCTTATGTAATTTTGCTTTCATATAATAAAGAGAAAATAAAATAATAATAATTTTTTTATTGTATAAAAATTAGGTGGTGATAATTTTTTTTATTTGAGGTTGGGTTAGTTAATTTTTTTTTCTTTTAATAGAGTTGGTTCTGCTGTTGAATACGATCCAATCGTATTGAGCCTGCTATTGACAGCATTCAATTGAGTTGGTTACCGCCAAACCAAAAACAAATTAATACATTCTCTATGTTATTAATATTTTTTTAAATTTATTATTAACCGGTACGAATCACCAACGATTATACACAAGTGTGTGTGTGTCTATATATATATATATATATATATGCTCTCCTCATATGCACATGCCATGGTGTTAATAATAAGTAATTTTATCAATTAGCAATAAATAACTGGCTGACCTCGAAGGACAAAACCGAACAGAAGGCCTACAACCTCGAAATAGAAAAATCTTACACTCAGATTCACCCATCCGTGCAGAGATTAAAAAAAAAATAATAATAAAAAAAGCACAAAATCAAAGGGAAGCAGGAAGCTCCAGCAAGGTGACCACTATCTTCTCTTCTCCTCTCCTCCTCGTTTCGATCCCAGCTTCAACAACCAGCCCAAAGCAATAACTCTCTCCACGTATCTTCTTCTTCCCTACCTCGAAAAGCCATAGCAAACCAGGCAAACCCCTAGAACTCAAACTAGACAAAATTAAACACACGCACACACAAAATATAGTTAAAAACATGAAGCTGTCTACGAAACCATTATCGAGTCCGGGTCGGACAGAGAAGTACTACCCACCACCATTGATGAGGTTCTTGAGAATCAATGTTGGTAGCAGAAGTAGACGAAGGTCACGTTCAAGTCCAATGTTTGTCAGAAAGAAAAATACAACAATCGAAACTCAAGAACCCTCCTCTCCCAAAGTCACCTGCATGGGTCAAGTCCGGGTCAGGCGGTTCAAACAAGCCAATATCCGGCCCGGAAAGCCCAAAAAACGCCTGTGCAAATGGATCCAAAAAACCCTACTTTGTCATCACCATTTAAGTAGAAGAAAACTCAAGCGTAAGTCTTTTACACCGTCTTGGCCTAAATGGGCTCATTTCTTTCGTGTCGGATTTAAGAGAAAAGACAAAATTAGCGAGGATTGTAATTCTTCAAAGGCTGAACCAAACTATGGTGTCAGAAGTGAAGATTTTGAGCAAGAAAGTGAACAAGAAAAAGAAATGGAAGCTAAAATTTATGTCTGTACGACTACAGCTATTACACCACCAAGGAATGCTTTTTTACTGACTAGATGCAGATCTGCACCGTACCGTTCTTCTTTAGCGGGAAGATTTTGGGGGTCACCATCGGAGATTGGAAAAACAAAGCAGAAACAGTGTAGTACACAGCAGGAAAACATAGAAAATGGAAGTCCCACGTCGTTAAGAGAGTGTGTTTCTGAAGAATCTGATAAAGAATCAAGTTTGCATCCAGAAACGGAAGTAAAGATTAGTTTTCTCAAAGAATTTGAAGGCTCTATCACTTCAATCAGGGAGGGAATTGCAAATTCTGCAAACATTAAAGAGTCAAATACAGAGATGGTTTCCACTGTACGGCCTTTGATACTCACAAGAAGTAAATCTGAACCGGCGAGAACTGGTGAGAAGCTTGATCCGGAAATGAGTTTCTGGAAGAAGAGAAGGTTGGGTTCCACGTAGTTAATTAATTGTTAGTTACCACCACATTAAATATTTTAATTACTACTTTTTGTTTATTTTATCTTGGAAAATGAAATGAAGATAGTTTTTTGAAACTTGTAAACTATAATTATGGTTATTTTTATAAATTCAGACATCTGGGGCTGTACGGGAGAATCTCCATTAGTTCTGTGGAAAATATCATATTTGGCAAAATAATCTTGCAAAATGCAAACTAGCCCAACATGATAATGGAGTGGACAACATCATAGGTGGTATCATGAGAAAACACTACCTAATACATAATAAAACATATATATATATATATATATTATGTTATGTTGAAAAAAAAAAAAAACTAATACATCCCAATTTATTATACTACAATGCATGGAGTTCATACTACATACATGAGAGCCCCAAAAGATGGTCACATTCACATGTGATAAAATGATGCATATATGTATGTATTAATCTATGTTAACATCAACATCTTGGTGGGATGTTGTCACTCAAGAATGCACAATCTCCTTGAATGTTATTGGTTGATATAATCCATATATGTTACCAGCGAATTATTATTGTTTTTGTTAAAAAAATTTCAAGTAGTCTGAATTTTTAATTTTCGCACATTCTTGGCAAATTTTAAATCCTGACTTACAAACACATCATTTTTTCTTGCTTGGATGAATTATTGGGCCTACCATATATGACTGAAAAACTTAAGATGTCTAGTTTTGAGAACAACTTGAATCGCAGAAAAATGTCATTGGTAACTACCAATTATATGTCTCAAACAGTAGTACATAAAGGTCTAATTTTGCAGATTTGACAAGATTTATTTAGTAACTTTGACTCTCTGAAAGAATATGTTCTTGAACTCTATTTGACTTGAAAAGTTACCAAAATATATTTCCATGTGTTTAGTATCTCCCTATAAAATGCCAGCTCGTTATGATGTACGGTTTCAGAGATATGCTTGATCTCGTAAAACTTGTCAGCATACATTTTAAAGCCAAATTCGGACTTGACTTGGTTTGTATCATTCTCTCTTTCTTTAAAAGATTCAACTTCGAATCTGTAACATGGAAAACATCTTCTAAGGCCAACAAATCAGTACCAAGCTAAAAAATAGCATCATCATCAAAACCAAGAAGAACCTTGTTAGCAAAGAAGGTCTCACTGATATACAAGGTCTCCTTTTTAATCATCTTCTTCTTTTTTGATTTTAATTGCTCCTCATATATTTACTTAGGTGTCAAAGATACAAGAGTTATAGGTCTTTCATTCATCTCAAAGGAATACCTATTTGTCACTTCATCATGCATAACTCTTCTATCATACTAACATGGTCTACCAAGCAGCAAGTGACTAGCTTGTATTGGCACAATATCACATAACACTTCATCATAATATTTACCAATGGAAAAAGCAACTAAAACCTGCTTATTCACTTTCATTTAACCATCATCATTCAACCACTGTAATTTATAAGGTATGAGATATTTGATAATGTGCAAGTTCAACTTTCTCACCAATTCAGTATTAGCTACATTAGTGCAACTACCACCATCTATAATTAAGCTACATGTCTTATTATGAACATGGCATTTTATGTGGAATATGTTCTTCTTTTGATCTTTTAAATCATCCACCTTGACATGTATATTCAGTGCTCTCCTCACCACAGATGCCTATTCCTCAACCAAATACTTAAGACAAACATCATTAGCATCCTTTAATAATGGATCTTGTTCTCTTCATCCTCCCCATTGGTCTCAACCTTAGTATTAGCTTTCATAACCATAACTTTTTTTTTGGACACTATGAAGCAACATTACCAAAACCCAGACAATGAAAGCATTTAATGTCATGGTTACGAGAAGTAGGAGTAATATTGTTGCCTTTAACAACAACTGAGGTGTCTTTCTTCTCTCTAGGGTATTCAACCTTGCCCTCCTCATTCTTATATGATGGACCACCCCTAGTGTGTTAGCCTTCAATTGGGTTTCCAAGGTTTTGAAGGGCTTAATGGTTAGCTTTACCAAATAGTACCTTTTTGTTTAAGCTGTTTCTCCACCTTTATGGCCATATGCACCATCTCCTTTAATTCCATCTAATGATGCAACTCCATAATATGAGATATATCATGATTAAGTCCATTCATGAATTTAGCTATAATAGCCTCCCTATCCTCCTCAACATTAACCAAAATCATAACAAGTTTCATCTTCTTAAAGTACTTATCAATACTCTTTGTACATTGACTTAAACTTTGCAACTTTTAATATAATTATCTATAATAATAGCCAGGCACAAATCTCCTTCTCATAACAGATTTCATCTTATCCCAAGTATCAACTTGCCTCTTATAATTCCTCATAGGGTTTGTCACTAACTGATCCTACCACACAATAGTATAATTAGTAAAAACAATCATAACAAACTTGACTTTCTTAGACTCTGAATAATTGTGACACTAAAAGATCCACTCTACCTTTTTCTCCCATTCTAAATAAACTTCAAGATTATTCTTCCCTTGAAAAGCCAATATTTTCATCCTAATTGTATCTAAATCTCCACTTAACTCAACATTATGGTCCTAGTACCTATAATTACCCATCTAACCAAAATTATCACCATATCTTTCCCATACAAACTAACAATTTTGCTGTTGTCCAAAACATTCCCAAAGTCTCACGGACACATCTCTAAAATTAACATCACTCATGTCCGTATTATCAGCCACAAACTTATCCACATTAGTGTTAACTCACATAACATCCCTCCTAATGTTAAATTCTCTTTGCTCAGGCATAGTTTGAACCCTACCATGATTGTCGCACGTGGCCGCGTGGTGTCAATGACGGTTTCGTCGTTGTTTGTTGATTTGAGAGTCGCTATCTAGTATTTAATTCAGGATTATTAGGAAACCCGTGTGTACTGATCTTTGTTAGAAATTCATAAGTAAGAGACTGGTTGTGGCCAGGGAAGGTATTACACCCCTAGCGCAATCCACCTGAGGTAAGCTACTTTATGATTTAAAATGTTTTTGAGATTTTGATGATTTGTCTTATTAGCGGTCTATCTTCTTATATGATAATCAGGAATACGTTTTACGTATAAGTTTGTAGTCTTGGATACTAAAAGAAAACAAAATATATTTTTGGTATTTTTTAAAATATAGGCCAAATTCTCAAGGTTTTAATAAATTGGTTATTAAATCACAAAATATATACAAAAACATATTCTTAAATTTTCATGTGAAATACAATGTGATTTTTTTATATTTTCTTTTGAGAGAGCAGGCCATATGCAAATTAAAACGTTTAATCTTTTTTGTTTTTGGGTTCTAACATTTAAAAACATACATAAAAAACAAACACACACGCACACATTCTCTTTTCACTACGTTTACTCACACACCAATTACATGTTTACAAAGTAATCCAATAACAATTGAAATACACATTTCAACATCGAAAAATTATAAAATAGGCCTTTCAAAGGTACAAAAATTATATGGAAAAAGTTGCTTGGACTCGGGAACAGTGTTGGAAATTTTCAGGTCACAGGAACAGTGGCGGCGGGTTTGCTCTACTCACCATTGCCACTGGCAGTGCGTGAGTTCATGCGTTGCCGCGAGAAAAATCAGGAAATAAGAGGGGATCTGGATTGAATTCTTTCCCTCTTCCCTTCCCTACTGACGATGAGGGCCACCATCACTTGCAAAACAAAGAAACACAAACAACTGTTGATTTTAATCTTTTTTAGATCTGTTTAATTTCTCTGCCTTCTCTCTTCCTCGGTTCGTTTTGTTTTTCTTCTTCTGCAGGTGGCAGATCTGGCGATTGGATAGCTCATGGTTGACGGTGAGGGAAGAGATGGAGGTCTGTGGGTTGGGAGGTTTCAGTGGAGGCCGGTATGTGCTAATGAGGAAAGATCTATTGGTTGAGGGGGAAAAAGAGAAATGGTGTATGCGGGGAGGTTGCTGCAAGGGAGGAAGGAAATGGAGGGAAATGAAAGTAAGGGGAAAGATAAGGATAGTTGTGGGTCAGCTGAGAGAGGAGAGGTTGGTTCAGGTGGCGACTAGTTTGGCAGAGAGGGATGGTCTGGTGAGGAGTTGAAGGTTTGTGTTAATATGGGAAGTGGGGAGACTCAGTTTAGTAGAGAGGAAGATGGGAACGACTGGTTATGGTAGGAAGAAGGTTACTGACATAATCAAAGAGTTGATGTCCTCTCCCAAGTGTAGGAGTGTCGAAGTAATAAATAACCCGGCAAGATCGGGGTCGAACCACAGGAAGGTTAACTGTATAAACTACAAATAAAGAAATAGATAATAATAGAAAATGAGTTGAAGAGAGCTTTGAGATGCGATATTGATGTAAAGATTTACAAATAGAAAACAATTATCAAGGTTAGAGGATCCAATAATGGTATTTCAAATAAGTATAATATAAACTCTTTTTATTATTCAAATGGAAACCACACACAAAGGAGGTTCCAATCGGATTATAATTTATTAACATGATTATATTAATTATCTTATTTGAGTAATGTCAATACTTGTAAATGTTGCCAGGTATTCATGGTGATAACTTATGTTAACAACAAATCAAGTTCCTTTCATAGCACGGGTGTCAGTTATACCATATAGTTGGGCTATGAAAGTGCCAAGTATTTGTTATACGAAGGGTTGTTCAACACAAATCTAGATTAACCTTTTAACAAGCAAGGTATTAAGAGTGAGTAAGATAATAAATACAAAACATGTTAGTATCAAACATTAAAGTCCATGTTGAGTTTATATTATACTTATTCTTACACCATTAGTGTAACCTTTTCACATTGACATAATAAACTTAGCTGAACATTATGAATAAGAGAAACATAGATAAAAAAGATAAGAACATAATTATACAAGTATAGTAAAGGAAATGAAAAGCATAAACAAGAGATTAAGGAAAATATAACATGGAATAAAACTTGAACATTACAAAATACAAGAAACAGAGTGATCTTGATCTGAACACCAAGATGCCTAAATGCATGGCAAATGCCTCATTTTATAGGCCAAAATTTAGAACTATTGATTTGATGACTAATTGTTGAGTGGGTGGCCACCTCTTGACTTGGTAACAATCCTTATCTTCTTGTCTGCAGAAAACGCCATTGTTAACATCAGAATTTGAACAAATAGTCCCCATAAAAGTTCTGGGAAATTGTCTCGGCTTTCCAACAAAACAAAAATAAGGTCATTTGTACGTCTAGAACTCGAGATATGGGCTGAACATTGAACTGTGTTTGGGCTGCAGGACAGATTCTGACTTCTCTGTTGTTGCTACAATTTGAACTTGAAAACAGTCCTTTTGAATCTTGTACTCTGCATGAAAGTTTTAGCCCTATATCTTAGCTTTCTATCCATATAAACGAGACCTAAATCCAAGTTCTACAGCTCCAGTTATGATCCAATAACCGAATGGTGTTCCAATTTAAATTCAACCAGCATCTCTTTTCTAAGTTTAACCCTCTCTTTATCTTCTCAATTTCAGTAGTTAAACTCATCAATCAATCATTTGATTTATGTGATAGGCCTGCATTTAAAATGAACATTTACCATAAATTAAAGGTATCTTATATTATCAGACTTGTTATTATAAAACATGCTCTAGTTAAGGAGTTATTGATACTTCAAATGCAAAATGATGATATAAAACCTTGATAAAAATGCACTTTTAAGTACTAATCAATGATTACCGCGATACTGCACACATGCGATAGAATGACAACTCCATTAGGGATGTCCCATGAACTAAGTTTTGTTTCCCTATCTAATTGTTGTGTTTTATTTTTTTGTTAGTAAGTATTTTTTTTATTTTTTTTATGCTTTAAATTTTTACTAATAACCAAATAACCAAAACACTAGGCGGTAACTCTCATTCCCTCTTTCTTACTAATAAAAGACTAGAATTCCTTGTCCTTTTCACTCATAATATTTCTGATAATCCCGATCTGGGAGGATGATCGCCCCGATACCACACATGTGCAACAAAATGGCAACTCTATTAGGGATGTCTCATGAACTAAGTTTTGTTTGTCTATATGATTGTTGTGTTTTATTTTTTTGTTAGTCTGTATTTTTTCATTCATTTTATGCTTTAAATTTTTACTGCTTTGTATCCATTTTTATTATCAACATGTATTCTTTTTATGCTTTATATATATATATTGCACATGCATTTGTATATTGGATATAAATTAATGTCTCACGCATCACTTACTTTAATTTTTGAACGCACACACAAACTTCTAGGTTAGGTGGGGGATTAACAATTTTTCCTATGACTATTGGTTAGGGTTCAGATACAGGAAATACCCAACTAATATCTGAGTGTCTGTATAGTAATGGTGGGTATATGTGCCTTAACTATTCCTTGCAACGCCTCCATACTATCTTCATGAAGACCATCACTGGGCAGATTTGAGACCTTTTTGAGACCAAGTAGAAGATCTACTCATGCTCATTTAATGACTAGAACTTGTCCTTAGTTTGTATGTGCTACTTATAATTTGCATCAAGGCAAGCCTAACCATGCTAATCCTGTATTGCAGAATTCTTGAATTGAGATCTTGACTTTTGTAAAGTATCAATCTTTTCAAGAATTTGGCTATGAGTCTAAGTTAGCACAAGTAGCTAAGGGAAACTATCCAATAATCAATGTTAGTGGATTGCCATACATTACTAAGATAAATCACATGGTGAATGGCCTGGAGAAATTGCTACCCATTATGGGGCACATTGATGAGAGTCTCTTTAAGAGGCAAAATGGTAGGATTGCACAACTAATGAAACTTTCAGTACAAGCAATGGTTGTAAAAGCCCTAGTGAATTTTTAGGATCCCAATTATAGGTGTTTTACTTTTGAGAACATCAATATGACACCTATCTTGGAGGAGTATGAAAGGATCCTAAATTTTCAAAATAACAACCATAAGATCTACCTTAGGTGAAAATCTGAAGACATAGTTTCAGAGGTAGTCAATTTATTACGCTTAAGAAAAATCAGCCAGTGTAGGTGAAAATCATCGAAGCTAGAATGAAGAAGAATGTTAAGGAAGGCAAATTAGGAGATAAATGATACAAGCTCGTGGCCTTTGCCATTTGGTTTAGTTTTATTCCCATCTAAAATTGAAGTCATCAGTTTAGAAGCTGTAAATGCTTTTATGGATTATAAACATGATCATGTCAACCATTCTGCTATAATTTTAGCTAAAACCATGCCATTACTCAACCATTATAAGATGTATGAGAAAGGAGCCATGAGATATTATATCCCGATGTTGCATTTATAGATTATTAGTCATATCAAAACACTAATGGATATTTTCAATAAGTTTTGGTGGTTTGATCTCTGACCATTAAATATTACTATATATGAGACTTGGAAGAATTTGGATGAGAAAGCATGGATAGAGAAATATAACACATTACCATAAAGCAACTTCAAGTGGAAAGCACCGTGGATGAAATATGGGTTCCTCTGATTGGTGTAATTGGATACATCAATTATACACCTGTGTTTGTAATAAGACAACTGGGTAAAATGCAGTATGTACCGAGAACTCTAAGATAAATAGATTTCACCAGTATATTTAGACATCAATCATCCCTCAAAGATATGGAACTTATTAGACAAAATGAGAAAGACTTCTATTGGTGAAGAAGAAAAAAGGCAGTAGGGTTGAATTCTCATTCAATTAAAATTACACGATTTGGAGAAATGAAGAGCTTTCTGGAATGATAGGATTCTCAAAGCCTAGAAATTCATAATTAAAAATGGAGCAACCAAAAATAAAAAGGATTGATAATGAGGAAGAGTTAAGAAAGCAGGTTGAGAAGTGTAGAATTGTCATCAGCCATAGCAAGGACAACTATAGCTCTTGGAAAAACAGTTGGAAGAGGAAGATAAGATGAAGAATTACCTGAACCAACAGTTGAAAAAGAAGGATAAACAACTAATAGTTTTGACAAATGATCAATGGGTAGTAAAAAAATCATAGAAAAAGGTCAAGGTAACCAAAGAAATAGCCAAGGGTATCCAAGATGAGTTGAGAACTCAAATGACCAAATACGATGAGTTGGCTAACAAGCATGTACTAACAAAAATGAGTTGGCCAAAGTCAAGAGGTCAGCCAAAGGCAGGATAAATACTGATAAGAAAATAATAGATTCCTTGAAAAAAGAAAAGGACAACTTTAGGAAGAAGTTGGAGGTTGGGAAATAAAAAATTCGGTTAGCTGGGATTGACATAGAAGAGGAAAAAATAATCTAATCCCAATATATAGCATAGTTCGAGGAATAATGAAGCGCTAGGAAAGCCACTGAGTTTGATATGAAAGACTACCAGAAGAGAGCTAAGTCTTCAAAGGGATAGATCATGGTATTGCAATCTAAGCTGAAAATCTGAGAAGAGGAGCTAAAAGAATTGAAAAGCCATTACTTTGAAATAGAGAAAGAGTTAATTAGGACTAAGCAAAAGCATCAAGGATGTCAAGACTATATTGACAGATCACGGTTCAAATTAACTCTAAAATAGTTGAGCTTGACATTGAGAGGGAGGAACTGCAAAGAGCAATGGCTAAGGTAGCACAGTTGGAGACTATGACACGTGTGCTGGAAAGAAGCAATGAGGCTTTAGTAACCAATAATGAAGTACTGATCATTGATAATACTTAGTTCCATGACAAGATAAGATAAATGACAAAGCAGATTGGCTAAATAGCCCATCATGTTGAAAGGTTGAAACAACAGGACATCCAAATTGGAAATGATGTTGTGAAGTACCGAGAACATATGAGTACATCACTTCTTTTGTTAGAAACATAGCTAATAGAGGAGATGCTTTTATGAGTAGTGATGTATAAGGCTTTTGAATTTTAAAAATTTTCAAACGATGTACAGACTCTTTTATTTATGAGAAGGTCACAACCCATCTTTTTTTCTAATGTGTTTTGGGATTCAACCATGATAAAAGCTTGGCAAATACTCCTTTATAACAACAAATTAGGCTAAAAAATCTTGCCTAAGGAATTATAAAAGTCATGAATCAATTCGGAAAGGTTAATCCATATCTAATATGCCTTGATACATGCTTCATGGTCATGCATTTAATCACACATTTACTCATAAATTGTCATAAACATTACAGATTGTGAAACATAGATCCCCCACCCAACTAAAAAAAAAATGAATGATGAGGAGAGAACTCTTCTAAAATTACATAATCAAAATAAGTTAGAGTCCATAAAGAATGAAGTTGCTTGAATAACCAATCTACCCAAGCAATTTTTAAGATCCAAGAATGGGGAGGGAACGTCTACACAACCTCCTATAGAAACACCAACAACTCACGTCTCTTATACATCTTAGAACTTGAAGGCAAATTTAGCAACTAAGCAACATTTTATCCCTTTTCCCCCCGTCCAGCTTGCTCAAGCTCCGGTCGTTATGAATTTAACAACTGAAGAACCCTATGATGATAAATCTACTGGTCCTATGAAATATAACAAGTTGTCTGCTATAGAAGAGAGATTAAGAGCATGTGAGGGAAATGATTTGTTTGACTCTATACGAGGAGGTAAAATATGCTTGGTGCCAAACATTATGATGCCAAAGGATTTTAGAGTGTCGGACTTCATCAAGTACACTAGACTAGAATTTCTGAACACCCATCTCTAATCATACTACAACAAGATGACTGAAGTGATACAAATTGGTATGTAAGACTAGACAATACTAGGATCAAGAAGTGGAAAGACTTGGTCGAGGCCTTCCTAAAGCAATACAAATTTAACCAGTAAATTGCCCCTAACAGAACTAACCTTATGACAATAGAAAAGGGAAACCAAGAGTTTGTTAGGGCGTATATATAAAAGTGGCAGGATGAAGCCACGTATATCCAACCTCCTTTGATAGAAACAAAGATAGTGACTTTGTTCTCCAATAACTTCATGTCCCCTTATTATGAACATTTAATGGGTAACTCGTCTTAGCATTTCTATGATGTTATATGTATTGTTGAAAAAATAAAGTATGGGATTAAGTCTGGACGTATAAATAAGACGGTGGAAAATAAAAGGTTTTGTCGAGAAGAAAAAGGAGAGTGATGTGAACAATTTGGAAGGCTGGTATAAGGGCAAAAAAGCAAACTACCATAACCCTCAAACATCTACCTCTTAAGTTACTAGCATTAAATTAGCCAAGCCTTTTGCCCAAAATAAAACCAATCAATCAAATAACTAGAATAACTGCCAAAAACCAAACATAAGAAATATCCTAGAAGAACTACCACTATTACCTATGCCCTAGAAAGATTTGTATACCAAATTGTTTAGTATTAGACATATATCTCCTATCCTTATACCACCACTACAACCACCTTTTCTTGTCTGGTACAAGCCAAATTTAACTTGTGAATATCATGCTGGCAATCCCGGCTAAGGTATTGAAACCTGTTATGCTTTTAATAAAAGACCGTTGGAACCCATCAAGATAGGATGGGTAACTTTCAAGTATTCGCCCAATGTTAATTCAAATATGTTACCTACCTATATTGCAGATAACAGTGGCATGTGTATGGTGGAAGTTGGGAGTAAAAACGAGGTGCTGAAGGTGTCTATAAAAAGACTATATGACATGTTGGTACAATCAGAAATTTTAAAAAAGGATGTTTAATATCATCTATAGAGAGGTGACCATTGTGAATTTCATGAAAGGAAGGGACATCACATTGAGGAGTGCATTGAGTTTTGCCAAAAGGTTACACGAATGCTAACCCTAGAAGAGTTAAGGATTGAGGCCATGTGATGCAACCATATTATTCAATAGTTTCACCCACATTTAACTAGTGTTTTGCCTATGTTTTATATATAAAATGCCTTGATATTCTTTGTTTCATGTTTTGAAGGTACTTTTGGATGAAAGATGCAAAAAGGAGTAAATTGGAGATAATTGGCAGATTTGACCTTCAGTCGATGTTTTGTGCAGAGCGTGAGCTCTGGAGGTTGAAATGAAGTGATTCTAGTGGCATTAAAAAGCTAACATCCATACCTTTCTGGACATCTAAGGCAAGAAAATAAAATAAGGAAGAGCATGGAAATCGCAGCCTTCAAAGTCAAATCTCGCAATCTGCCAGTGTTGACCTTCGGCTATTCCAACTTGAATATCTGGAGCTACAGAAGTCCAATTGATGCAAACTCAATTGTTTTGGATTCATGACTCAAAGTTCTATAAAAGCTCCAAATTTCAGTCAAAAACGATGTCATATGAGGGAGATATGATTTTTCAAAGATGACATCTGAATTCTGCCAGCAAACAGGTTTCGTGAAGAAACGAGTCCAAATTACGTTCCGAAGCATCTAAACCGATATCCAAGTTTTTATTTCAGCAATTTAGCTCCTCTAAGTCAAAGCTTGAAGATTTCATGCAAGGCTATTTCTCCTTTTTTAGGAAAATAGTTATTGAAGTACTTAAATGTAAACAGTCTACTTAATGGAGGACTATTTTGTAAAATAGAGACCTAGGGTTTCCTAAGATATAAAAAGAATGAGAGAAGAGAAGGGGGGTAGCCAGCCAAAAGGATAAAAACGCCCCGTTCCTCTAAGAAACCCTAAATTATGCATTCTTCCTTCTTTTTGATTAGTTGTTCAACAAACATGCAAGGCTAAACACTTTTTCTTGGTTGCAAGGACACGAAAACCTTTGGATTTCAAGAACTGTGAGATTTATTTTACCTTTTCTTTTCAGTTTATATGATGAATATGTTTGTTCTTCTATGCTTATTTTTCCTATGATTGTTTATTTTAATTGCTAGAGCGGACTCTAAGTTATTATTGTAGACAATCTATTGCTAAGTTTGATATCAAAACCGGAGTTGTGGTATATGAACTTGTGAAGCAACTGAGTTTAATAATTGTGGCGGATCTACGTTATTAATCTTAGGGAGAACATTCAATCAAATCAAACATAGAC
>Ga0325410_1004474_pt1 | contig 15615 bp, 6 predicted proteins | sample PopdelMetagenome_16_FD_206182 | JGI IMG/M metagenome (GOLD analysis project Ga0325410, IMG submission 206182) | Populus deltoides microbial communities from Bellville, Georgia, United States - Xylem-PdIQD-R3 | ecosystem: Host-associated > Plants > Phyllosphere > Stem > Wood/Secondary xylem...
AAGTCTTCCAAACAGCATTGACCGATTGAAATGTCTTGAAAATCTTAATCTTAGTCATTGTTATGGGCTAGCAAGTCTTCAAAACGACGTTGGCAGTTGAAATGTCTTACAGAACTTAATCTTAGTTGTTATTCTAAGCTAGCAAGTCTTCCATACTACATTGGTCAGCTGGAATTTCTCGAAAAGCTAGATCTCAGCCTTTGCAGTCAATTAGCAAGTCTTCCAAACAGCATTGACGAGTTTAAATTAACGTCTCCAAAAAATTGATCTCGGTCATTGTTGTGAGCTAGCCGGTCTTGAAAATGATTTTGGCCAGTTGAAATGTCTCAGTATTAGAAAATAATATAATTTATATATTAGGATCTTATCTAATAGCTTAAGTTTTTGGGTTAAATTGGTTCTTTAATATAGTATCAGAGCCTTGATGATCAAACGGTTACGAGTTTGATCTCACCATCCCTATTTATTTGAAAAACATTAAGTACAAGATAGTTGAGTTTGTGCAAGTTTCAAGCTCAAAGGACTTTCACTTGAGGGGATGTATTAGATAATAATATAAATCATATCGTGAGATCTCACCTAACAGCTTAAGCTATTAGGTTGAAATAGTTTTTTGACATGGTATCAGAGCCTTGATGACAAACGGTCATGAGTTTGAATTTCATCATCCTTATTTTTTTGATAAAAATCAAGTATAAGATAATATGGATCTGTGCAATTTTCAAACCCAATTGACTTTCACTTAAGTATGCATTCTCATTTAAGAGTATAAATTGTTCTAATAATCATATGAAGTATGGTTCTCTTTCAATTCTTAGTTTTTTGCAATTCTCCACGTAGTAAGAGTATGCATTTACTTCTAAGTATTTTGATTTTGATATCAACACATTAAACTCAGAGTCTGTTGGAAGAAAATAGGTGTGGTAGGTGTTTATGAACAACAAAACAATATACAAAACTAAAGAAGAAGAAGAAGATTTGAAGGAAAAACAATCTTATTAAATGTTTTCTCTTGTGTATTTATCTCTACACTTGTTAAATTATGTTTCAGATTACAAGCCTATTTATAGATCTTAAATCCTAGACAAATAAGGAATTAAACTACTTAAAAGAAATTCTAATCTGAACAGTAAACATATTCTATCAACTTAACTGGTTGACCATTTTTGAACCGGTCGATCGGTTCTCAACCTGATTTTTTTATAACTCTCAGCATATCTCTCATCTTGGCAAAAATATCATGTTTGAGTGGCATAGTAAAAATGTTTGCGACTTGATCTTAGGTCTTTACATACTTGACTTCAACTTCCTTGTTTGTAATGCAATCTCGTAAGTAATGAAATCTTATGTTAATGTGCTTACTTTTGTCATGAAACACAGGATTCTTTGCTAAAGTAATGGCTGATGAGTTGTCCATATAAATTTTTATAGGCTTCTCTCATGCAATTTGCAACTCTTTTAATCATCTTTTTAGCCATATGGAATGACAAACACGTGTTATAGTAACTACATATTCAGCTTTATAAGTTGATAATGTGAATATAAGTTGTTTTTTCAAACTAAATGTGAATGTTGTGTCTCCCATGTAGAAAACAAAACATGTAGTGCTCTTTCTATCATCTATATCTCCAGCTCAATCATTATCAATATAACTCATAAGTTCAAAGCTATTAGAATATCCATATAACAAGTTAAAATCAACAATACCTTTGATATATTGAAGAATTCGCTTCAAAGCTTTAAACTATATTATAGGTGGTGTCTCCATAAACCTACTTATAAGCCTTACTCTAAAAAGAATATTTGGGCGGGTGAATGTCATGCATCTCAAACTCCCAACTAGGCTTTCGAATGTTGTAGAGTTTATCTTTTCTCCTTCATCGTTCTTTGACATCACTCCACACTCAACTGTAGTATTCACTTTGTACAATCCTCCATTTTAAAATTCTTTTTTGCAAACTTCTCTTGATTTACAAAGAATCTATCTGAGTGTGTTTGATATTGTGGTTGTGGTTTGAAAAAAACTGTTTTATAAAAAGTACTTTTAGTTGAGGATGGTTTGGAAAAATATATGTTTGGTTAAAACTATGGTTGAAATTGAGGTTGAACAAAAAGTAGTTTAATGTGTTTGGTTAAGAATGCCTTTTAAATTGAGGTTATATATATATATATATATATATATATATATATGGTTTTAAATTTAAATATTATAGATTTAGCTCCTACCATTACATCATGAAATAAATAATACTTTATATAATTTTTTTTATTCCATTAAACTATCTACAATTCCATTATGTATAAAATTCATTTGATAAGAACTACAGTTTCCATGATTTTTTGAGCGTGCAATAAAATTAGGTAAAATATTATCAGGAATAAAATTAAAATTATAGTGCGAGTAAATTTAATTCACTCTAAACTAGTTTTTTTTTTAAATTATTGCTCACGTGAATAATGCGAGTGCAATCAATTCACTGCACTGTTTTTTTATAAAAAAACACACTATTCACGTGAATAGTGCTAGTGAATAAAATTTCACTCGCACTGTTCACTTTAATAAACAGTGCAGAGAAGTAAAGCAGCCGAGAGCTACTTCGTTTTTTATTGCGTTTTAAACGCAAAACTCAGTGGGCCCCATCAGAAATAAATTGCGTTTTTGTGTTTACCAAACATGTGCTTTGTTGTGGTTGCTTCAAACGCAGAAGCAACCATGCAAACAAACGGACTCTTGATCTCAATCTTTAAGTAATATGTCATAAGAGCAATATTTTGTTGGGTTCTTGAATGTCATACATGTAGCGGAAATAACAAAATAAAATTATTTGGGAGTCCCTAGGATCCCGTTAGACAGATCTAGATTTGTTTAAAGATTTATTACCTAAATTAAGACCATGCTGAGTGACTAAGCTTGGTTCACGTAATATTTCCCCAAGCAAACTAAAGATTGAACATGATTATGGTTGATTAAACTAACACATGAAATCTTAAATTACTTAAACATAATTCTTTGTCCTTCATAAACATCTTAAATTGAAACTTCCATGTGTTGTAATTCTTTCCATTAAAATAAATATTATAATTTTTTTTCAATGATAAGCAGATAAAAACCTTGATGTTAAAAGAATCTTTATAAACATCAAGTTTGTAATTGTCTATCAATCAATCTCCCTATACCATTAATAAAATAACTACATATCATTGTATCTCCCTTGATCATTACAAGTAGCAAGTTTGGTTATGGAGCCTAGCACATCGATCGATTGGCTTCAATTTGTAAACAATGCAACTATATCTCTCGATTATTTATAACACTCAACAATATTTCTATTCTTCACCAATCACATCCATCAATTCTATCTAAATAAACATTATGTTCAAACATTTCAATTCCACTCTTACATCCAAATATGCTACCAGAATACATTTAAAAACCATACGAAAGCTCTAGAATTTAATTATCAACTAAATTTTTATTTAAAAACAAAAAATTAATCATAGAAAAGAAAAGGTTAATTTAAACTCAAAATTTTGAAAATGTGGAATTCCATAAACAGCAAAAGTTAAAGTTTGTAGTTGAAAAAATAAGTAAAGAAAAATAAAAATATTTGAATCCCATTTACCTACAAGCCGGAACCAGTCAAATATTGCTTCCTCTCCAACTGACTAAATTATTATCTCATCAACTTGCTCGTCCACTTGCGCTTTACCTCATGATATGGTCATTCTACTCTCAATCTGTTGGGTCCTCTTGAAATTTATTTTCTATCGAAACTGCAATGTGGGACAAAACAGGCGAGAAGGAAATATTAACTCTGAATAGCGACATATATCAAATCAGTAGTTATGAAACTGGTCGGCCCTCCACTTGATTCCTGATAGGCTGCTATCAGCTAGACAATATATCACTTTCCAAGCAGTGCATCAATTTGAGCTGCAACATGTTGGTGGGGTTGGATAGCTATAACATATAGTTAATGCCTTTTTATATCTTAGGTCTTTGGTCAATGGGTTCGTCAAATCATGTTTAACAGAATAATTAAGAGAAAATGTTCAGTCTTTGTTTATTAATCACGCGCGTCTAATTTGCTTTAGTTCATACATGCACGTAAACAGGAGTAGGCTAACTTTAAAAACGTTTCTTCCTGGAAATTTAACTCAACTTCTCTTCAGTTGATCTCTTTGAAGCGAAAGAATGATTCTCTCTATACAATAGCTAGCATCCTGGCGAATACACGGTGAAAGATCATTAGGCCCTTTGGTTAACTGGTAGAGTTATTTCCTATGTCACTCTCTCTTTTATCATTAAAATCTATTTGTTTGTTCTTTGCAGTCATTTATGTTGTTTTGGAGTCTTGATAATCTTTCCATGAAGATTTTTTTTTCCTTGGCGCAGCGGGCTGTTAATGAATAGTGGAGGAATTTGATGTAAAACATTCATATCAGATTTCAAAAGCGCAGTACTGTTGCATGTTGAAAATGTATTATCCTTTTATAATTCTGTACTACTTTTTGAAGTTGGAATTCAGTGTAAATTTTTACACTCGGATATTCATGTCCTTTTAAATTCGGGTTTTTAGTATCTAAAATTGTGTGCTTATTGTTTCAGGATATTCATCTTGATCTTCACCAAAACTCTCCACGTACGCTCACTTGTGCCAAGTTTTGTATTATGGCGTCAAGCTCTTCCGCCGTTACTCCTCTATGGAAGTATGATGTGTTCCTTAGTTTTAGAGGTGCTGACGTCCGCCATAATTTCCTTAGACATCTTTATGATGCTCTAGATCAAAATGAAATCGAAACATTTATCGACTACAAACTTGGTGCTGGAGAAGAGATCTCACGGATCCTCTTGGAAAAAATCGAGCAATCAAATGTTTCAATCGTCATTTTCTCCAAAAACTATGCAGATTCTCCTTGGTGTTTGGAAGAACTGGAGAAGATCCTCGAATGCAGGCAAACGTTACAGCAAATTGTTATACCAGTATTTTACCATGTTGATCCAACCCATGTCCGAGAGCTGAGTAACAGTTATGGAAATGCACTTTCCGAGCATCAGAAAAAAATCAGTTCAGACAAGGTGGACAATTGGAAACGTGTTTTGATCGAAATAGCTTATCTAGAAGGCTGGCATTTTAATGACACTAAGTAAGTTATTACCTTTTCCTTTTTCTTTATTTTCACTCCTTGTTTGATATCAGTAAAAGCATCATTTATTTGACAATGTCACGGGTGATGTAGAATGACAATGACGTGTTTTTCTCCTTCCTGGAGGCATTGATGAAGAAAAAAGTTTTGGGTTTAACTATAAAATTATTATTAAAGTTTATGAGTTGTTATTTATTATTATAATTATTAGTAAACTAGTGGCTTGTTAGAGTCCAGGTAAGAGGTTGGTTGTGTAGGGGAAAAACGCATCATTCCCAGTGTACCCTACCTGAGTTAAGCTATATTGTTGTTTGATTATTTTTTTATGTCAACTTTCTATTCGTTTTTCTAAGATCTAAGACAGATTTTTTTCATGAGAGATCAGTCTTTATCTTATTAAGTTAAATCCTAACTGTTCTAAAGTCTAAATTTTAGCATCGTATTTATTTATAGTTTTTGTTTTTGTATCTTTAATATCTGATGATATACTTTACTGTGTAGTTTTACACCCTCAAGTATTAAAGTCTACAACTAAACCTTAACACTTTAAATATAAAGTGAACAAAATGATTGATGAAGGGCTTTTAATATTTTGACCAAACCCTAATCGTAAACTGATTACGATACCTATTTTTCATTTTAAAACATGAGAAAGATGCATTTTTTTATATCAAAATATACTTGGAAATTTTTTAGGATTTGACCGTATGCATGATAACAAAATATTTTTTGTTTCTTTATTGTTTTTTTGGAAAGAGGAAATTAATTAAAAAAAATTTGAGATTTTTTTTTAATTTTCAATTTTTTTTGAAAATGTTTCAGAGAAAATCGGGTATTTCAATACCGAATCTATATCTTATAGTGTAAGTATACAACCTGATATTATGCAAAATTGGTAGAAAAACATGCGTGAACATCACAAATATTTTGAGATGACCATTGGAATCGTTTGGATTTTTTTTTGTTTTTTTATATTATTATTATTATATTGGGTTGGGCCTGAGCCAACCAACTAGGTCGGACCCAGCCGGGTCAGGTTGGACCAACCGGTAGCCAAACAGACTGCCCCTTCTTTTTTACTAAGCTAAACATGACCCAGCCATTTGGGCTGGATCCAACCCAAACTCGCATGATCACTGGCCCAACCTAGTGACCATGGGGTAATTATCATGGCCATTGCATATAAAATGTAAGAGCCATGGGGTTTTTAGGAGGAGAAAAAGAAGGGAAAACTTTCCTTGCCGAAGAAGGAATGTTGCTAGTTGCGTTTTTAGTGGTGTAAGAAAGACCGAGGAGTGGTTAATGGTGGCGCTGGCAGCGAAGGAGCAGTGAAAGAAGAGAAAGAAGAGGTGTCGGGGAGAAGAAAAATGGAAACTAGGGAAATGACTGATTTTTTCCCCAAACTTTAGCTTCTGATTTCTCCTCTCCAGGCCATGGAATCCACCTTTATTTTTTCTTCAATGGTGCCAAATTTTAGCCCTTGATTCGACTTGGAAGGATCCTAACCGTTGGCTCAAGGTTGTCATCATGGCCTGGAAAAGTTACTACAAAGGGGCTGGTCGGGTTGACCACTTTAAGATGGTGTCACAATTGTTGTGGCTTTAATCGACCAGAAAGGACCACACTGAGGTGTGGTTAGATTCAGGTCATAGTTTGCGTGCAAGTTTTGTCATTTGGTGGAGAGATAAGGCATTAAATGCCTTGAGAAAGAGGCCACTCAAATAGCTTTTTCTAACTTAAATGGAGAAGAAGATAAACAATCACGAGACGACATGTCGTCTGGTCCCTTTATTTACTATTCAAAACGACACCGTTTTGGACATTTTAGGGTTTTAATTTAGGGTTTTGGCCAAAGTTTAATTTGTCCCTCCATCTTTTAATTTCTTTCAATTGCACCCCTAATTGACCCTAAACTTTTGATTTTATGCAATTTTTCCCTTATCGAACTTCAATGTCGGCCTCGGATTTCAACTTTTTTTCACTTTAGTCATTGGTTATGGATTTATGCAATTTAACTTTCAATTGACAATTAAACTTTCAATTTTCTTCAATTTCACCCTTGATTTCAATCAATTGAGTCCCCATAGTTTGACACCTTTTTGTAAAATGGTTACTGATTGCGAATTTTTGCAATTTAACCCTTAATTCACACGAAAACTTTGATTTTCTTACAATTTTACCCTTGATTTGAACCAATTGACTTGGTAAAAAATCAATTTGGTCTCCTAAAATTCCAATCTTCTCAATTAAGCCCAAGGTGGGCCCCTAGACTTAATTGTTCACCAATTAAGCCCCTAATAAAATTAATTTAACTTATTTAAAATATAATTAAGTCCTTGCGCCTAATTAAATCCTTCAATTGGACTCAAATTAATTCTTAAATATAATTACACTTTAATTTGGCTCATGATTAAATCATGTAACTTGACCTTAAATCTGCATTATCTCTCTAGTTTTGGGTAAAATGGAGGTACAATTATGCTCCCGATTGCATCCAAAATTACAGATTGACTTTTCTACATTTGAAATCCTCTCAGCTTGCTTTTTCCAAAATGTTAGTCTTTTTGCTATTATTATTATTATTATTATTATTATTATTATTATTATTATTTTGAAAGAAAAAAAGGTAAACAATTTGGGGAATAACCCAAAAATTATGACAGACAAAACATTAATGTTATTTAAAGCAATGTTTTCACGTAAACACTAAAATTTCAACAAGTGTAACCAATGATCTAAGCTTTCTATGACTAAGAAAATTAAATTTATTAGGTTTTGTGTCTAGATTAAATTTATTAAGTTTGGTTTCAAATTAAATTAAAAACAAACTCATTACAAATATATTTCATGGTTCTTACTTTAATTTCCTTCTAAGTAAGGGTATTTTAAATAATTTCCATATCATTTTTTTTCTCAAACACCTTTTAGATAAAGGATATTTAAGGTGAATTGCTCATAGCTTGTCTATAAATAGACAACAAGGTCACCAAATAAAAAAAAGACAGAAGACAAAAGATGAAAGAAGAAAGATGAAAGATGAAAAAAATAGAGAAGAGAAGAAAAAGGGAGAAAATACTAGAGACCAAGTATAAATATATGGAAGTTCTTGGCGCACGAGTGCGGTGTAGCAATGATTATCCTCCTGGATCGGGAATGGTCGAGAATGGTGTAGGTGAAAAGAACAAGGAATTATTGCTCTTTATCTGTAAACGAAGGGAAATGAGAGTCATCACCTAATATTTTGGTCATTAGGAACCCTAATTGGTCTCAAAGTTTGGGTATGAGGATTAGTTATGTAAAGAAAAAATATTAGAACCTCTAATACGTCTTACCTGGTGGTAAGCTGCATTGTTTATTTATTTGATATAAGCTAAGATATTGTTATGTTTTCTAATAATTGGTTTGTCTAAAGTTGAAGAAAAATCCTCCTCGATAAGAAGATACTTATCTTATTAGCTAAAAAAAACCTAACCGTTCTAATCTCAATATAAAAACAAAATGAACTTACTTTTCATTTAATATCAAGAATATATCTTACATATAAATTCATAATCCTAGATACTAACCGAAAACAAAATAATTTTTTTGGTATTTTTTAAAATATAGGCAAGGTTCTCAAGGCTGTAATAAACAGGTTATTAAATTCTAAAATGCATGAAAATACATATTCTTGAATTTTTGTATGGAGATACGATATGATATTTTTTATATTTTTGAGAGACTTGTCCATATGCAAATTAAAATAGAAATTGTATTTTTGAAGAAAAGATTTTTTGTTATTTTTTTTTTGTAGAAGAGAATCGATTTGTTTAATATTGAAAAAGCACCTCGCGTGTAGGTCACAATTCCAATACTAAATATGAAAGGGTGAAAACAAAAGTGGAGGAATCAAAATTGATTTGCAAAATTGTCATCGAACTTTTAAAAATTTGACTAAAGCCACGTTCAACGAAACACAATAACATGTTTTAAATCGAACAATATATCAATTTAAAACAAATTATTTACTATTCAAAATTTGACTTAAAAGCAAGCAAACACCGAACATTCACATCGATTTTATTAATATCACATGCTTCATTCAAATTTAATGCTAATTCAAATAAACCAAACACTAACACCAAAACAAACTCATACGTTAATATTAACGTTCACAAAGCAATCATAACCCAGAAAATAAATCCATAATTCAACGCAATGAATCAAATTATTTCAAAATCTAAATACAAATCAAACCAAATTAACAGTCCAAAAAAGTCCAAATATTATACAAAACAATAAACATTTAGTTCCAAAATTCATAATATTTTAGCAATGTGTCCAAGAATGGTTTGAGTTCATAAATCAACCTTTTGAGGTGTTCAGTGTATACGAGAATTACTGGGATTATTGTTGGCACGTGGATTCACACGCCACCACTGCTGGAGGATGGCTGGGTATTGGATCTGAAACTCCTCTCTCTCTTATTCACTCCAATAGAGATGTTCCTTCAAGTTCTTCGATGAGAGAGATGTGGCCTCCCAAAGCCCTGGTCCTCCTTTTCCTTTCTTTCTCCCTAGGCTAGTGGTGAAGATCAACGTTTTTTCTTCTCTATTTCAGTACTAAAAGGTTATTGGCGTGATTGGGTTTTTGCTTTAGTTAGTGGTAGTGACGAGTAGTTGTGTTGATGACCATAATTGGAATCAAAAGAGAGGGGAAAACATGATTGTGGATGGTGGCTTTGTCGTGGATATTGTGGTGGGTAAAGGCTGTTGGATTTGTGGGTGTTGCCATATATGGGCTGGAGTGGAGGAGCTATGGTGGCTAGTGAGCATGAATTTACTTACATGAATGTCTATGCATGCTCTTGGTAGTCTATTAAGTGAGAAGGGTAAGCATTGCTGATGGTTTGGTGGTGGTGGGTTTTTGTGCTACTATTTAGAGATTGATGTGGGTTGAATGGTTTGCTAGGATTTGGTGGGAGGCTTCAGTTGGTGAGGAGGGAAGGTTGTTGGTTATGAAACCAAAACTGGAGCTTGTGGGCTATGATATGGAGGTAGGGGCATTGGTGATGGAGGGTGGCTGGTGGGATAACCAATGGTGGGAAAGATGGTGGATTTGTTCTGTGTTTTTTTTAATATGGTTCAATTGTTTTTTTATTAAAAAAGTGGAGGGACGTGACAGGAGGAAGGTTTTTTTTTTGTAGGTGGTAGCGGGTCTGTGTAGAGGGAATAGATCTAGTGTTTTTTTTATGGCTCCCCCCTTCTTGTGTGTATATGAACACCTATTTATAGGTGAAAATTTTTTCCTTCTTTCCCAATTGCTTCGTCCAACATTTGTATTTTGATTTAAAGAAAAAAGAGCAATATTAACATTGACTCAATAAGAAAAATCAATGATTTTAAAAATAACACATTAAAAGCCCAACGTATTGAAAATACATTTGAAATTTGAATCCTTTTAAGGCAATGCTGAAAATGTTTAAAACGATGCAAATATATCAAGAACATACTTTTTGGGTTTTCGTCGTTTTTTGCTATTGTTTTTCAAAAATGAGTAGCAGCAGTTCTCTCAAAGAAATTCAAGTTCACTAAGGAAGCAAGGGATCAAAATCCTTTCCCTTATTCAAATCAAATCAAGTAAGGGATCAAAATCATTTCCTTCATCAAATAAAATCAAGTTAAAATCTCACATGGTTAAAACTTTTGGACTCATGTTAATACTATTTGTCTTCATTAAATCAAGCCAAATTTAAAATCTCACATTGTTAAAGCTTGCTTGTTTGAATACTCTTTGTCTTCATCAAATAGAATCAAATTAAGATCTCACATGGTTAAATATTTCAAGCTCATGTGGATATTCTTCATCTTCATAAATTAAAATCAAGTTAAGATATCACACGGTTAAAGGTTTTAGGCTTGTGTGAATATTCTTCATCTTGATTAAATAAAATCAAGTTAAAATCTCATACAGTTAAAGCTTTCAAGCTCGCGTAAATATTTTTTCTATCTAAGTAAGATTCAGATCTGACTATTAATTATTGGATTTGTGCATATAAAAAGCATCTCAAGAGAGTTTTCACCTATTACTTGTAATCAAATTCATTATTATAATTGTTTCACCATTAATTTAATGTATTTTTAATACATAGAATTTTATGTGTACAGAACCTTCTAAAATACCTTTGAGTTTTATGTGATTATTTCCACTTACTATGTTTATTTGTTATACATGTTTCCCAGGAAAGAGTCTGAACTAATCCAGGAAATTGTTGATTACATTAGGAAGGAGCTAAAACCTTTATCCTCAAGCAATTTTGGTAACTTGGTTGAAATTGGTTCATGTATTGGAAAGGTTGATGATAATGAATATTTCATGTAACCAATCGGTTGGTTACACGTAACACTAAATTTATTCACTTAAAACATATTTATTCTTAATAAAGGCTTTATTTATCTTTAATATTCAATTATATTTGATTAACGAATCTAATGTTTGATTAATGAATTTAGAGTAAAGATAAAGCTTGTTGAACAAAAAATATTTACATAAAAAATTATAAAGTTATTATTATTATGAGATTTCTATTGCATCAAAACGTTATTCCCAAATATTCCTGGTCAATGTTCTATTAAGATTGGATATTAATTAGAATTATTGATACTAATGCATATTATGTTCTTTTCTTTATGAAATGAAGGAACTACTCTAATAAACTAAGGTATGAGGGATACTTTGAACTAATATGGAGGTGCTTGTCAGATAACATATATATTGAATTGACTCTCATAGAATTTTTTATGGAGAAATCACTTATTATGAAAACGCTCACGTGAAATTTGTGTAAGTGATCCTTAGACTTGAGATCATTAAGTTATCTTCTATGAAGAGTGTTATGCTTTGATTAACCACACGTTATCATAATCAAGGGTAAAAAACGGGTAGATATTGTGTATAGCATAAACTATATGAAGGTATTTAAGTAATCAAGAAAAGATTCATCACCCTAAGTGAATTAGAAAAAATATTATATCTATTATCAAATAGTATTGATTGTGAAATCTTTTACCAGGGTGGAATGAGATTTGAAAAGAGTTTCAAATCTTATTTAAAGAATTAATAACTATAACTTTGAGAACCAAAATAATTTAACAAAGCAGACATACTTCATAATATAATGTCTAAATTGAAATATTCTTTATGAATGAATAATAATTACACCAAGAAACTGATCACTAAAAAGTTAAGTCAAACAACTTATGACTTTTTTAATACTTGAAGGATCATAATAAGTTGTTAGATATTATACTTGATCGTCAAATATAAATAAATCAATTGTTGAATTGGTGATAAATTAAATTGTTTAATTTATTTAATTCTATTTTATTTAGTATTATGATTTATATTTGGGCCAACTTATTAGGGAACCTAATAGGTCACTCACATGAGAGTCAATGGTAAGAAATTAAAATGAGATAATTAATCAAATATGACTTGATTTGAAATAAGTTTTAGAAATTAAGGACTAGAATGTAATTAATTCAGTAGATTACACTTCTATAACTAGAAACAATCAAGTAAGAAATTGATTGAATCAATTTATAAAATCATCTTAAAGTAATAAATGTGATATTATTTAATGGGTAAATTGATATTGTTTTCATTTATATGGTTTTTAGGTTTTTCTATAAATAGAATATTATGCCTTTTATTTTTTACACAGTATATGACAATACAAGACAATATAATTCAAAAACACTTAAACATAAAAGAAAATATCTAGCACTCTAAGGTATAGCAATCCCTATCTCCTACAAGGGTTTAGAAGATTTCTTACTGGTAGTTTGTGTGGATTGTCGTTAGAGGTCAGACACTTGGAAGACTTGTGGTTTGCGACAACCTATCCTTAAAGCAATTATTCAAAGTAAAAAAGAATATTTAATCTTTAGTTAATATATATAAACCCTAAAGAACTCTAGATTTATCTAATAAGATCCTTGGAACTCCTTAAAATTTTAAATTCATCGTTTTCATTGCGACTACGCGTTCCAGGGATCCCAAGTATGGAGTCGTTACCATTCATTGGATCACCAGGTGTACGTACGATATGAATTTGGGGTATGGGTGGTATAGGCAAGTCAACACACGTTGAAGCTTTATTTAACCAAATCTCTTCTCAATTTATAGGTAAATGTTTTCTTTGAAATGTTATAGAAAAATTAGAAAAGCATACAATAGTTACTTTACAAGATGGAATATTTCCTTTTTAAGTATTAAAGAAAACATATTTCAACAGAGGCACTTTCATCTTGTCCCATCGTATTAAGAAAGTGCTCCAGAAGATGCATCCTAATTTATGAGGAGTTATGCATCCTAATTTGGAGTTTTTTTGTCAACATTTTCATGTGTATTTAAGTGGACCACAAAATCAATAAAAGATGTGCTTCATGTTGTTACTTATCTTTGTCCCTAAAAAAATCAAGAAAAGAAAAAAAAATATAAAAAGAAAATACAAAAATACAAAAGAATACATATGAAGAAAGCCTAGAAGATTGCCCATATTAGTGGTGATGGACCAAAATGACAAGAGGAAAAGTTGGAGACCCAATTTTGATTGATAAAAGACCCATTCGGTGAAAATATTTTTTTAGGGTAAAGAAATACAAATTTAGGATGAGTAAGGACTCAATGAGAATTTTGGAAGGTTTAATCAATTTTATTAAGGACTTGATTGCAAGAAAAATTAGTTTTTTTAAGTAAATTCGGGTGTTAATTTGAAGAAATTGAAGTCTAGGGACTGAAATTAGACTTTGAAAAGTTTAATTGGTCAAATCAGGAGTTTAATTGTAAAAAAAATAAAGTTTAATAGCCAATTAAAGGTTTGATTGAAGAAATTAAAAACTAAGGACCAAATCGTAAAAGGCGTGAGACTTCAAGGGCCAAATTGTAGAAAATTAAAAGTTTAATGGTCAATTAAAGGTCCAAATGTACAAATCTAAAAAAAGGTCAAGATGAAAATGGCGTTAAACTTTGGGGTTGATGATTGAGTTTGATAGAGATGAAATTGCATTAAATTAAGAGTTGATAAGACTATTACAAGTGTAATTTTAAAGCAATTAGAAGAATAAAGACTAAAATAAAATATGTCAGATCCCAAATTAAAAACCTTAACTTCTAGGGATTCAACCTAGATGATGTATAATTCACCTACTGTTCATCTCCTTCCTTGGTAATTTAGGATGATTGATTTGGCACCTTCTAAAAGCTTGTTTTGGAGTTCTGACCTCCAAATAACATGAGGTTTTTTGCAAATGAAAAAAAAACATTCCCTCTACAACTATGTTTACATGAAATTAGATGTTTACATCTCAATTCTTCTATAGAAGTCTCCAACACCTTATCCCTAATCAAGCATCACTATAGTTTTAGATTTTGGGCTGATCATGTTGACATCTTTGAATAAATGAATGTAAAGTTACAAACTTTCAAATTAAGCAAGATTTGATCGAAACAAAAGGTATAAACCTCCTTTACCAACTTCATATGGTTTCTAATGATGTTTACATTGTAATTGCTCTAGTAAGCCTTAACAGTGGTCAACCAAGTTAACCTAAACTATGACACCCATTTTTCAAAAGCCATCAATTTTTTTGTGTGCTCACACTTAAATCTTGTCAAATGGTTCTTATCAATGGCTTTAAACCTTCATCTCAAACATCTGATTTTGGATTTTTCTTCCTCAAAAATTGAATTTTCCTTGTCAACATGACTCTCACCAGTTAAGAATATACTGTCAAATTTCAATTCTTATATTTTTGAACCTTCTTAACCAATTTTCGCCTTTTTTTGGCAAATTAAAACTCTAATAAAATTAATTTGACTCGTTTAAAGAATAATTAAGTTACTGCACCTAATCAAATCATTCAATCAAACCCACATTAATTATTAAATATAATTAAACTTTAATTTGGGTCATAATAAAATTAAATTGGCTTATTAAAAATTTAATTACGTTCATAGACTTAATTTTTATGTAGATTTGTCCAATAATAATTTAATTTGACCTTGACTCTACATTATTCGTACAACAATGAGCTTAATTTGAAATCCTCACAATCAGTCTTTATTTTATTTTATTTTATTTTTATTTTTGAAAGAAAAAAAATGAATTTAATAAATAACCAAAAAATAGGTTATGAATCTCTCATGCCTTTTAATATATTTATTATGTGTGTTGGATGAAGCTCATTGTCGATCCATTTGATATGCAACGTGTATTCGTGGAAATCAAAAAAATAATATGTTACATAGATGACAAATCATTTATATAGATGACGATGATATATTTTTCAAGTATTTTAAAACTTCCAATCTACATTACTTCACATTACCCCAAGAATTAAAGTGGCTAGTACTTATGCATTTGTTGCAGCTCCTTCTGTATTTGTGCTTCAATTGAGAGTTTCTTGGAGAAAAAAAAAAGAAAAA
>Ga0325410_1004479_pt1 | contig 15608 bp, 6 predicted proteins | sample PopdelMetagenome_16_FD_206182 | JGI IMG/M metagenome (GOLD analysis project Ga0325410, IMG submission 206182) | Populus deltoides microbial communities from Bellville, Georgia, United States - Xylem-PdIQD-R3 | ecosystem: Host-associated > Plants > Phyllosphere > Stem > Wood/Secondary xylem...
TAGAATTAGAATAACTTTTATTTTAAAAAGTAATATCTCAAAACATTACTTAAAATAAGTTTAAATTTATTTCTAGATTGCGATCGTTTTTTACTTAGATTTATGTTTTCGAACAAACCCTCTCTCTTTTTATGCGCATGGAAGCGAAGCAGGGAGCAGAAGCAGAGCAATGAGTATGGAAAAAAGAGGGAACATATTCAAGGAGGGAGCTGTAGGATGTTGGATTTGTGCTCGGAATTTATATGGGATTTAGCTTCTCTTCTGGTTATCTCATGAACTCACTGTCTTCACTAGTTTTTACCAAATTTACTGTTAAATATTATGGATCTGGATGCTCTCAAGTTCTTAAGAACAACCTCCAAGGTCTGGTCCAACAGTTAAGAAGATATTCTTCATCCCTGAACTTTCTGGGTTTAAAGCTTAGAGCTAGCATGCAGGAGAATTTATTATGTCTTTAAGATCGTTCGAAAAAGGAACCATTATGGGACTTTTAATGGAGAAGATGCAAACCATTATGTGGCAAAAGCCTCACAAAAGCTCCGATCAATAATGAAGAACTTAATTTGGGAAGGTCAGAACTCTAACCTACCACCACCCAATAATTACTGTGGAAATGAAAAAATCATGAAACGCCGTCTGCAGTGGAGGCCGTAAAAACGTGCGACATGCCAATGAAAGATGATCAGGATAGCGAGTATGGATTCTCTCACACCCTCCGAACATTAAAAAAATCATGTTTTTCATTTATTTATTTTTACTTCCAATTATTTCGTTGAATGACATGGATTCATTTTTTTTTTTTCCTTATTACTCCATCGAAATTCAAATGTTTTCATCCATCGTGTCCTTGTTTTCCTTAAAAATGTGTTTTCTAAGAAAAAATATATACATTAAAAATGTGTTTTCTAAGAAAAAAATGATTATGAATGTAAAATCTAAGGCATATTTCACAACATAAATTTTTCAATACCGACTTATTATAAATTTTTTTAGATATTAAAATGATAATATATTGGATCGAACTTAAATAACATAGGATAAATAACTAAATTAGTGATTTTGATCAAAAGACCGTGATAATCTCGTAAAAGCATATTAAAACAAATAATGATGTCAAATTCTCAAGTAACCCAATGCTAAAAGATGAAAATAAATATAAAATATTCAATTAAAAAAAAAGATACTCGGGTGAACCCGAGTCAACCTGCTAATCTCGCAATCTAGTTATGCATCCCACATGATTTAATATTTTTTATCTTTTAGATTATTTTTAATTTAATCACACAACAACTTAGCATATAGGACTCATCAAATAAAAAAACAAATAAGACAGATAGATGGGTCTAGAAAAACAAAAAACAGGCCTATTTTATAAAGTTGGATAACAAAATGAGTTTTGTTTAAGTTAAATATCAAAAAGAGACCATTAAATTACAAAAGATGACTTTTTAAAACTTTTAAAAGGCTGAAAATGAATGAAAAAAATAACATTTAGAAAAATTAACAATCAAGCCAGGCACGTCAACCTACGCACGCATTTGACCCATAAAAAGAGGTATGTCTTGTGTGTCATGTTTTTTTTTTTAATATTAGAGACAGATAACGTGTCATCTGTCCTCTATTTATCTTAGAAAAAAAATGCAAACAATACGTCTTCAACATCAATAGGTCACCGGACGCTTGTGTCTCCAGAATGTAGAGACCAAAGTGTCATTGGAAAATTAGGGCAACGGTATTTTATGCTTAAAATTTTATTTTCAACCCATTTTTACATAAAACAATTAAAAAACCTCAGAGACCTTAACAAATCGGTTTTCGGCCTCAAATAACCCATAAACTTGTCCAAAAACCCAAAATCAACTTGAGTACAAAAACTTTTCTGAGCTCAGAACTACCATCTAAGAAGATGGGAAGGCCGAAAAATATCTTAATGGAACTCTTCTCATCGAATAGAACTCATTGATACTAATATCGATCTTTTTCATTACTATAATTAACATCAACTAACATTTTCTCTCTCTATCACCAGAATTTAGTGACTTTCTCTCTCCTCTCTCAAATCAAGTAAAAAATAACAAAAATAAAGTTTTTAAATCTTACCTTATGGATAATGAAGTAATGATGTAGAATAATTGATTTTTTTTGTAGGTAACTTTAAATGTTAAGTCTTTTGTTATTGTGCCTTATTATGCTATTGATGGAAAGGTTAGCACTCAAGGGTAATTGATGTGAAAGGTTGGTGCCTTTTTAGGATCATGTTGGTGGGAGAGATATTGACAAGAAAGTAGACACCATTTGAGGAGAGAGGTTAAGCGAGATAACGATTATCAAGAAAATACATGTCGCATTAACAGTTCATGTGTAAATATAGAAGAACACGATGTCATACTTTCTTGGAGGTTTGTGACTCTGTATTATAGTGTATGCTAATGCTAGGCACGTTAGGAATTTGGATGGGGTTGGGTCAAGACCTAAATAGTGTTACTTGAGACGAAGCGTAATTCATGTGATAAGCTATCCAGTTTGGTGGTGACTAGTAAGCCAGATTAACTAGTCTCATGCTTGGGTTAGGGCCTAACCATGTGATCGGACAACGTGGTTGTTCGGTTTAGTTGTTGGGCTAAGCCTAACTCATGTGACCAGTTAGCTTAGCTAGCTAGTCTAGCGATTAGATTAAGGCTTAGATCGGATAACAAGGTGTTTAATCTACTATTGTTTTTAATATATATATATTTTAATATTCTTTCAAATATATGTATGAAAGACTTAACTAATAGAAACAGTGTGAGAACATTTGTTGTTCTATGCATGTCATGTTACTTTCTCGTGGCTTTTGTTAACGTGTTATGATTATGAAAACCTAACTCATGTGTCATGTTAACTTGTTTGTTTCTCCTAGGATGGAGAACACTTTCACTTGAAGAGTGGAGAATGTTTATGATCATGAAAGTATTGTCAAAGCATTATGTGTGAAGAAGTGTTGTTGTTGGAGACATGTAAATTTTGGTTGGTGTTTCATTTAGACACATGAATATTTTTGTTGGAGCTATGAAGAATTTGTTTGAAGACATGAGTATATTTGTTGGAGGCATGGCATGGTGATTTTGTTTGGAGACGTGGAGGTTCTGTTTGGAGCATTCGATGTGGGAATTCTTCATGGCTGGAGCGACTCCCTTGAAAGAGAATGAAGAATGTAGAAAGTGTATGTGTGACTGGTGTTTGTGGTTTGTGACCCTTTTTTGTATAATGTTCTTGTATGGAATTGTAAGCATAGGAGGTCGCAACACCATACTTTCTCTGCATTACGGTATATGCTAGCGTTGGGTTTCCAGGGAATTTAAACAGTTTGAGTCAAAGCCTAACCAATGTGACCAAACAGCTTGGCTATCAGATTTGGTGGTGCTCAATCAATCAAGCTAACCAGTTTAGTGGTTGGGTCATCTGATCCAAACAGCTTGGCTATCAGATTTAATGCTCGCAGATCAACCCGGGTTGATTGGTTAGACCAATCCGTCTAGCAATTAGGTTAAGACCAAACAACAAGCCATCCAGTCTTTAAAAGAAAAAAAAAAATTGTATAATCATAAACCACCTATCTTAGACTCGTTCGCAATTACCATGATAAATTGAAGTGGTGAAAAGTGCTTCCACATTATCCGAGTACAGAGCCAGACCATGCGTCACCTATCATCCAGCTCTCACAGCTGGTTTCATAAAACAAGTTTCTAGGACCAGACACGATACTGATCAACTTCAAGAAGACAAGTCCTTATCAGAGAAATGTCCTGTCCAGCATACTGGGACCAGCAGCAAGGACAATTATCACAACCTGAAAAATTCATTGACTGCACTGAACACTCTATGCCTCTAAGGGCATCCTCATACATGCTGACACTTTGTAATTTAATGGTCCCGGATATTAAATCAGATAAAGGGAGCTCAGGGAAAGAAAATGAGGGCATCTTCTCTGTAGGCTTTTTCTGAGGCAGGCACACAAGATGTTAAATAGTGAAAGCCAGCCAAAACACGAGCAAGCATTCATAGATTTTTTACAGTCTGATAAAATTTAAGTCATCACCAACCCACAATCAAGGTATAAACAAATTCCAGTTCTCATCTTGATTTAAATTGAAGTTCTTAATATATTTTTTTTAAACATGAAATCCCTAATCAGCTATCTAGACTCAAAAGACTTCCACCTTACTCCTCTGCTGCCTAACAAGTGCAAGCTCCCGAAAAAACTGAGCAAACTTAAGCACCACGTTTCCTCCATTTTTACCCAAACTATAAAAAACAAAACTGTATAAAGCAAAATGATTTCTGAATTTCATGCATCGTACCTATGGTCCGAGTCCATGCTTACAACAGTCTCTTCACCCTCAAAAGAAGATGCTGGAAGCTTGCATCTTGTGCCCGTCTTCTTCACTTCGTCACTTGAATAGATGAATATCTTCTTCACCATCTTACAGAACTCTCTGCAGTTAATAAAATAGATTTCAATAATCCAGTTATAATTTAATGGAAAAGAGACAATCAAGTGATATACAAGTTTCTAAATTACTTACGGCCATGGATCATCACCCACAAGCATCATATCGCCCTCATCATCTGTAAACACAACAGCCCATTTTTTGGGTGTGGAGAGTTCTCCTTCGATTTCAAACATCTTTTCCAGCTCATATATAAGATCCCTGTATCCTTTCAACACAGTTAAATCAAGAGCACGGCCAACAGCAATCCCTTGCATTTGCACCTTTCCAGAATCAAAGAAAATCTTGCTCATCAGAAGGCTCAGACAGAAAGGAAAAAACTACGGAAGGCAGAACTTCAAATTTTACCTTAGTACGAGTTCTCATGGAGGTTGTGGAGCCTTGCTTGCTTTGTGACTCCTTTACCATCGCCTCTGATAAAACTTGCTTCTGTTCTTTCGAGTACATTGATACGTCCATTGTTTGGGCCCTCTCAGCCTCGCTTGCAGCTGGAACAAGTCCTTTGGTGCCATTAGAATCAACAATTGGATATCCAGGCTCCTTCTCTGGAGGAGCAGAACTACCGGAGTTACTTGTCAGATCAATTCCAAACAACCAGCAACCTACAGAGTTCTCATACTTTCTCCCCTTCTCCACCTGCTCATTTATCAGGCAATTGCTTTGCCTTGATGATATAGGAGAGGGAAAACCGGAGATAATAGACCGTGTTGTAGCAAAATTATTGTCCCCCACTGAATCTGGAAAAAAGTTGAGGGAGACATTCATGTTAGGTGAAGAAGGCCAGATTCCTTCTGGTCGAGCCCTTGTGTTGCAGCTACTGCTATTATTGAGGAGATTGCTATCAATTTCCTTTTGCCTCATAGACCAGACATGGCTTTCAGAGCTTTGGACTTCAATACTACTCCCCAGTTGGGCTAACTCATGGGATTGGGTTGATCCATGATACCAGAAAGATGAAGCAGCTGGATTTGGAGTAATCACTACACTCCAATTAGTGCATAAAGTTCAAGAAAGTATAGAATAAATAATTCACATAGAGAAACCAAGACAATCATTCCACATACCAGATGTAGGAATATCTGTAGGTCTAGGCCTTTTGGCCTTCATCACCTGTTGAGTAAGATTTGGGGAAGCAGGGGCTGCAAAAGGCTCTATGTCCCATGGAGAAACTCTCTCTGGCCTTTGAATAGTTGCTGGTTCATCCCATTGAATCTGTGGGGAAAAATAATACGGAAACTAGCATAAAAAACAAGACGGTGAATAAGTTAGCATTCACATAAGAATTCCACAACTGTGATCAACCTTCAATGACCGCCATATAGAGCCAGACCACTCTGGAGAAATATCTCCAACTCCAACTATTGTTCCTGTGAACCTGATCAAGCAGTTGCCACAAGAATTAAGGAACATCTTAAAACAACCATGAAACCCAGCAACCAAAAATATATGGCGGACATACCTTCTCTCAGGAGAATCCTCTCCCTCAAATCTCATCTTGAAGCGCATACCTACAGAAAATCCATTCTTAACAGCCTCCAGATATTTGTTCAGCCCAATGATATACTGGTTTGTCCTGCAGAAGGGTACAGAAAGTAAACTTTAGATTTGCGGGATAGGATGACCAATTAACAAGCACGACCAATTAACAAGCACGGCACAGGTTTACAGTGATTAAGGAAATGATCAAACCTTGGCTTGTAGTACACAACAAAGAGGGTCTGTGTCAAAACAGCATGAGAGGCAGTAGCAAGCACTCCTAAGTGCATGCTTTGGCTGGATATCACCGATGATGGAATGGAGCTTTGCTGCCGAGCAAGACGCCGAACTCCAACTCGCAGTTCCCTATTATGACCTCTACACAGCATATACAATACAATTGTAAGCAGAAACAGAGACCTGAATTGAATAATAAATCAGATCATCTACGTTCAACTACCTAAGAAACACAAAAGCATCTCCTGCAACCAGCCTTTTGGAAGTGACAAACGTGCTCCATCCTGTTGTAAGTAAATGCCTTCGCGGTTGACCTAGTTAAATAAGTTAAAAGAAAACATGTAAATTAGAAGATAGAGTAATACAACAGGTTGTGCTCCTATTTATCAAAAAGTCTAAACTCCAGCTTCTTAAGCGTTTTTCCGTTTCAGTAAATCGGAAAACTGCAACATTGCACAAAGTAAAATCGATATGGAACATTTACCTCTAAATATATGCTTGAACCGCCACTCAAAGCCATGAAGATCTCTGGCAGCCAGTTCCTGAGTTGGTGTTGCTTGGCTCATGTCCTAATGAATATGAAATAGTGGTAATTAAAAACGGAAGTTTCAATGAACAACCACTACTACATCTAAACACCATTTAAGAGCAATTACCAAAGGAGGCAAGCATTCAGTGGCATGCTTTCTGAGAACAGAGAAGCCTCCATGGGTGCTAGTATCAGAAGCTGTTAAAATTTTGCAAAAGGAATGAATTGTTGGCTTTGCCGGCTCAGGTGGACAAGGGTCAGGACTTGTAGGTTCGGTTTGCTGTAATTGAATTGTAGAACAAGAACATTCATTCAGCAACCAAATGAAACAATAAACCCAAAAACAAAACAAACGAAAACCCAAAAAGGAAAAACATTTACTCACATCTACTTCTGGGTGCAGAGTAATCTGAGCATAAACTTCATCCGTGTCTTGTTCAGCCTAAAAATTTAAAGAAAACAAAAGTGAATAAAAGAAAATAATAAAAAACACTTCAAAGAAAACAGAAATAGGAAACAAGAGCAACGGTATTAGAATTACCAGCAGTTGAATGTTTACAACACGACAGAGGATCTTAGGTGGAAGATTAAACCGTGGGATTTGCTGATTCAGTTCTTGATTTGTTGATGCTTCTAACTGCATAAAGAATCCATAAGCCAAAAAACAATAAAGGTAGAGACTAAGATTTCGATCTAAGTGCTTTAAAACAATGAAAGTAGAGCAATGAAGGAAAAAAAAAAAAAGCTACACACTTGTTCCATGTGACCTTGAGGAAAGTAAAAAACTCTCTCTCCATCCTTTGGGACATCCACCAATGGCCCTGCACATGCCTTCCATAGCTCTGTATACAGATCATCACATCCTACACCCATCAAAAACCAAATTAAAACACACAAAATAACGAAAGTTCTTAAAAAATGTTTAAGTGGGTCTAAAACTCTGTTTGGTTGCTGAGAAAACCCAAGAAAAGAAAAGAGAACAGCAGATTAAGAAACATAAGTTTGGCATAATTTTAGTCCCTTCAAAGCAAAAACCTCCACTCCATCAAAATTTATAATCTTTTGCACACCAAGATTAATTAATAGTACAGCTCAAAGCCCCATTTATATTGCCTTTCTTCTCCATTCTCAGCAACCAAACAAAGCAGCAAAAGCCCATTCATTTTCTTGTTCACCAAATCAACACTCACCTCTTTCAGCATGAGCCATCAAAAGAACCGGTCGAGCAAGGTGGTATCAGAGAAGTAGAGATAAAACGAAGGAGTAAAGAAAGGGAGAATCCGCTAAAAAGATGGAAGCTGGAGGAGGGAAGGAAAGAGAAGGTCTTTCAGGCAGTAAAGGACTACCCCATTAAATGAGCCAGAAACCATGTAAAACGCTGAGCAGACAGGACGTTTATGTAAGGAGTCATTTTACTTTCATAATTAAAGAGTAAGTGGCTCAGGCTCTCTCTCTCTCTCTCTCTCTCTCTCTCTCTCTTATGTTTCAGTGACAAATCCGCTCCTGCTGCTTTATAGTCTTCTCATTCACACAAAAACCGCTGTTTTTTTCACAACACACAAGAGGGGGGAGTGTTTTGTTGTAGCTGCTGCTGACTTCTTGTTGTGATCTCTTTCTCTGTCTAAAAGGACTTAAAATCAACGTTATCGATATTTTTACCTAAACCCCGAAAACTAGAAGAGCTCTCTCCGGCTGCCCAAGATGTAATCTTTGAGTATTGTAATCTTTGAGCCTCATTCTGGTCTCTCTCTCTCTCTCTCTCTAGTTTTTAGTCACTCTCTACTCTCTTTCCAGTCTCTAGTCGTTTTAGCTTACCTTACATCTTCGTTTGTGATTTTTCTTTTCCTTTTCCTTTCTCGCCAATCGCTAGTTACTGCTACATTTAAATAGCTAGGCACCAATCTATAGAATTAGAGTATATTAGACCGTACTACTACAGCAGGAAAAAAATAAAATAAAGACAAGGCATCGGTGAGGCATCCATCCACGCTAACCTCTTATTAACCATCGGTAAAAAGTGTGCTTGTTTTTTCGTTTGAAAAAACGTTTTTAAAAAATTTATAATTTTTTTTATTTTAAGTTGGTTTTTTTTTATAATTTTAGATTTTTCTTATGTGTTAATATTAAAAATAAATTTTTAAAAATTATTATTTTAATATAATTTCAAAAATAACACCAGTACTCCACAGAGGTTGTGTTTAAAAATTAAAATTGAACAAATGCGGTACACAAACTATATGATTGTCGACATCACATGAAACTCCTTCATGGGGTCCACCATCAGACGGCTGCCTTAATACGTGCATTTTGCCTTTACGCGCATTACTTGGTGACGAAAACACTTTTCCTTGCTTTAAATGGTGGGTATTATTAACTAGTGGTTTAATTTCTATTAATAATGGATTTTAATTATGCTGCTCCCAGCCCCAGGGGGTTGCTTATAACACAGTTATTAAACACCGGCTGGCCTGAAAGTAAATTCAGGACATGATGGAACTAGCTGAGGTTGGGTTTAAAGTAAAATTGATTTAAAATTGATTTAATTGATTTATTTAAAATTTAATTTGATTTTTTTTTATAAAAATCTCTTCAAAAAAATATTGTTTAAAATATAAAAAAAAATAAAAATAAAAGGATATAGTTTTCGATTGATCTAGATTATCCATGATCCAACCCATGCTAGAATGGGTTAAAAACTTAATCTAAAGTTTGATCTCGTTCTAGGCTGCTCAATTCAATTTATAAATTAGTTAATCAATCAAATTTAATTATAAAATAATATTATTTTAGATAAAAACTAAAAAAAATCTCTTAAGGTGATTCATTTAAATTTTACTGAATTAAATTTTTTAAAAAATCATAAATTAATAAGTCAGTCACCAACTATGATAATTATGGTACTTGGCAAGCATGGCTTTTATTTAAGGGTTAATGGTGTACTTCACTTTTCCACTTTCTTTTAAAATTGTGCTCCTCTACAAATTTAATGCTTCCATCATTAAAGAACTTTTTTTTAATTAAGATTTATGTTCTTCTCTTAAGCTTTACTAATTAAAATACCATGTGGATACCTAAAACATATAAAAGAAAAATACATGAAGAAAAAAGAAAATAACATCTGATTCTAAAAAAAAAAACAAAAAAAATTATTTTACCTATTCAAATATTATATTTTTAATTCTTTCTCTTATATTTTCCTTTTTTTGTGTGTTTATCTCTGTTTTATGCTGTAAGTAATTTATAGTTATTGCTTGTTAAAAAAAAAATCTTAATCCAGTAACTTAAACTGTTAGATGAGATCCCACATTATCTTGTGCTTAATTTTTATCAAATAAATAAGGGATAGAGAGATTTAAACTCGTGACCGCTTGGTCATCAAGACTCTGATACCATGTCAAAGAATCATCTCAACTCAATAATTTAAACTGTTAGATGAGGTTTCAGGATATGATTTATATTATTTTTTAACACCGCTTAACCACAATAAAATTTCTCGTTTATCATCTATATATTGAATCAATAAAAAATAACACATGTAAAATAAAAAGAAAATTAAGAATTTAGCTATAAGTATTATTATTTGTCAAATATTTAATATTAGTTTAATAAGTGTCATTATAGAAAAAATAACATCCAATGAAAATGTTGTTGTCGATCAAATTATGAGAAATTTAGGTTTTTTATGATTAGTTGTGTATTTGAGGTAATTTGACCTTATTGAAAAATAAAAGCAAATGGGTTTTTTAATTTCGTTATTTTCTCTTCTTCGTTTTTTCATTACATTCTGCCTTTCAAAATTTTTTATTTTTTATCTCTTTTTTTCATGTATAATATTTTTAAGAATATTTGCAACTAAATTCTCTTCTGCTTTAGTTTTATAATAAATCTCTATTAATTTAATAGAAAACAATTGTAAATGGGCAGGATCTATATATATAAAAACAAAAATACAAGGACAAAACGTGCCACCAACCCAACCATTTATTATATATGTGGATTTGAAAACTACAATATTCCCAATTAAATATATAAATATCAACATATTTATACATTCATTAAAAAATAAAAAATAAACACAAGAAATGGATGGGTTTAATTTTGCTCTTTTATCCTAGAATGGTAACGCAAATAAGCCACTTGCTTTGCTAAAAGCTAGCTCAAACTCATTTGTTAACGCACACAGTGCTAATTTTAATTAGTTATTTTAAAATTTTGTTTTATAGACGAGTTAAACTTGAGTTTAGCTATACTTGAGCCATTTGAACAATGTAAAACAAAATTGTTTTTTTTATTAATTTTAATTTTGTTTCTTATTTTTTTTTATTTTTTCTAATAATAACCTAAAATTCTATTTTATATAATTGATATTTAATCTAGTGTTAAAATATTCTAAATAATATAAACGAAATCGATGACAACAAATAAAACTATGATGACTTAATTTAAAATGATAAAATTAAAAAGAATTAAGTTTAGTAACCAAAGTAAAAATAAAAATTTCAGATATTTGTTTTTAAAAAATTGGTTATAAATAATAATATAATCAGTGAAATATACTATATCCTCAAATCTTTTAGTTTCCTTTTTAATTCATAATTATAATCATAACTCTCTCTCTCTCTCTCTCTCTCTCTCTCTCTCTCTCCTTCTGTTTTTTTTCCTAACCTTGTAAGGGATCGTGGCATCCTTTCCCAACCTATAATCACGTACCATTGAAAATCAATATATGCATGATAATCACGTGAAAAATGATTTTATCAAGCAAAGAAAAATCTTCCCACCATTAAAAGTTGCTGAGAGAAATAATTTAATATGTATGTTCTGTATTGTGGTGTATAATATTTTTTAAAATTATTGTTATTATTATTATTATTAACATTATAAAATATATCAAAACCCTAAAAAAATAAAAAATATATATATCAAATTGATATTCTTTCATCCTAAACACGCTTTTAAATAATGTTTCACACGCAAAAACAAACCTCCATAACTATGGATGATATCAAAAACTTCCACGCTGGCTAGTTTAGGTATTGGAATTTCTTGCCGTGTTATTACATGATGTGTGATCCCAGGAGAAGAGTTGAAATAATTATGACAATTAATGTTGTAAACATCTCTGTAAGACATATATACGCAAGAAGACATACAAAAATCGAGATTATATTTTATAATACTTAAAACGATCAATCTTGAGTTTCAATCCTCATTTGTATTTGATATTAAGATGTAGAGTATTTTTTAAAATATTTATTATTTAAAAATATATTAAAATATTTTTTTATTTTTATCATCAACACATTAAAACTAATAAAAAATACTAAAAAAATATTAATTTGATATTTTCTTAAGTTAATATACTTTTAAAATAGAGTCCCGAACACAAAAATAAATGGTGATTTCAAGCATACGGTGAACACAAGCTTAATATCTCATGAGATCTTGAGGGGCCGAGTTATATATCTCTTTGAAACTTATTTTATCTGCAATCATACATGTATCTGATACCTTTGAAAGGCAAAAAAATAAATGACCGATAAAATTTGAGGAGTGTTTTTGGATATTAATTAGCACAATAAAAAAATATATATATATATATATATAATAAAATATTATATTCACGAGTTTTTTTTTCTGCGACTCGTGAATGACATGCTACATCTGCAGCTCATAAGTCGCATGCATGTCTTGTAATTCTCTAGGAAAAGTGGTCATGGCAATTTTTTTCAAGTTTATGACTCCATATCACAAAAACTCAACCCCATAATGATCACAATTTACAAATACAATTCACCTTCAACAAACTTCACAACATACTACACAATTTAAAAAATCAACACACTTCATAATTCAAATTTAAACACAATGAAAATTTTCACAATATTATATTAAATTTAAACTAAATTTATAATTCTTAAAATATAAAGCATATAATATAACTATATCTAAAAATTACCCCAACTCGTGGATGAGTCTACGCCATCTCCCCAACTTGACCATCTCAAGAACAAATTAGCATAGATTTGATACTAAATTGATATAGAGAAAGTATGTATTATTTCTTTAAGTGTTGAGTGTGGGTGGTGAACATAGCAACTGAAACTTGGTGCGAGAGCTGTGGGTGGAGAGAGAGCCTCATCATGATAGAAAAGGAGGGAGGGAGGTTGTCTCACAATGACCAAGAGGGTGTTTCACGGTAGGGAAAGAAGGTGATGGTTGTGGGCAGTAGCGGGAAGTGGAGGCGAGTGGTGTTTGTGGAGAGAGAAGTGAAATAAAAAGAGAAATGAGAAGAAACTAGGTATGTGAGTTATAATTTGTTTGGAGTCGCGAGTCGTATATATGACATATGACTCGTGAAGGTATTTATTTTTCCTAAATGTTTTTTGAAATGTGGTATTTTGAAGAAAAAAATGCCTTTAAATTTGAATGTAATAGAAAAAAACACATTGTAAATTTAAATGAAAAAAATAATCATGTTTATATAGTGATATTTTTTCCAATTTGTTTAAACATCTCCTTCATGACATGCCTCACGGCTACTTTTCTACTCCTAGAAGTAAGAATATATGATTAGAGCAAATGATCATATCAATAACTATGGTAAATGAAGGTTTAAAAAATGTTTAATATTTTGATAGTGGTTGTTTTTTAAAATATTTTTATTTTAGAAATATATTAAAATAATTTTTTTATTTTTTTAAATTAATATATTAAAACAATTAAAAAAAATTAATAAAAAAATTAATAAAAAAATTTAAATTTTTAATAAACGATGCAATGTCATGCAAGCGTTTACCGCAGTGAATAGAGAGATCACTGCTGGAAAGGAAACCCGCCTTGGTAAAGGCGGCGGGACTCAAATAAGGAAATACATGTCACATCATCATACGGCACCACGAGAAGGGTGACCGCTCTCCGTTCCATTCCGTTATCTCGGCCGCCGTTACAGTTTATTTGCCGTCTATTTCTTTGTCTACATCGTGGCAGGCAGAGGTGTTGGCTCGTGTATACCCGGCAGACCCAATTTTTGTTCTTGCTTTTCTAATTTTAATCTCTGAGGAATTTTATGATATTTTGTTTTTTCGACATTGGAGAAAACAAATGGTCATTGACACGTTTTACTGACTCAGCAGGAGAGCACGGTAAGGGCGTTGGCTTTTGACGTGTCAGTTTCGTTTCATTTAAAACCCACTCTCCTTTCATTTCATGTAATTACACGCGCATAATTTCACAGCAGACGGGAGACGGGGATTGGGTTTTTGTTTTCCACCTCTTAAGAGCCTTTTTATTTTTTCATTACAAATATTTTCAGATAATTTTAAATGAAAATTAAATTTTAAAATACAAAAAATATATTAAAAAAACACTTTAAAAACAAATATTAAAACAATATCAAGCGGATCAATAATGTAATAAAGTGTGGGTTTGTGTGTTAACAGTAAAGTTGCAAAGGTGATCTGTTAGATGGTCCCTAGGTCTCGTCATAATGAGAACCTAATTAGTCTAGGCCACGTGGTTTTTTACCCACGTGTCATTATCCGACTTGTCTTCTATGTTCAATGCAGGACATTCTGTCTCCGTTTTCTTAAACACGGTGAAACTTCTCAAATTTTCAGGGTACAGAAAATTAATTAAACAAACGTCGTATCTTGTCCTCATCCTCCACGTGTTTTCACTTAAAGTCAGTTCCCCTGGTAATTGTGTCGGTCCCCAATAGGCTGATTCATGTACAAAAGAGTGTGTTTGGTATTGTAAGAAGCTTTTGTAGTTATGATTTAAATAAAATTATATAATAGTTTTATTAACTAAATAAAATTAAATTTGTGATTGAGACAAAATGTAACCTTAATGATATAAATAAATACTTCAAAACTCAATCAGCTTTGTGGGTTGATTTGATAAATTATGATTTGAAAAGTTTCAAATTAAAAAATAAATAAAAATATAATATAATTAAGTTTTTAATAACTTAATTAATCCAATCAAATTTAATAAAATAAATACTTTTTTTTCGATAAAGATAGGATAGGGAATTAGTTATTGCATGGAGTATCTCCTTGTTCGGCTAATGATAGAACAAAAGTAAAATATATTTAAATTATAAAGAATTGATTGAAAATTACAAATAAAAAAAATAAAAAAATTACTTTAATATTTCCTTGAGTCTTCGTCTTTATTATATATATATATATATATATATATATATATATATATATATATATATATATATATATATATAAAACAAAAGAGCAAACGCCTGATTCTTTATTTTTCATCCTTCTCCTTAATCCATTATTTTCACAATCCATTTTGACAAAGAAACGCATCCTACGATTGTGTTTCTGCCACGTACTCCTTAGTTGGTAGGTGACAAATTGTCATTCCATTAAAATCCAATTTTAATACAGATATAACAAGAACTTTATTATATGTACGGATAAAAAACATAGTATTTACTTGTAAGGGTGCCCATACTCCTCCACTACCGACTGAATCATAAGTTTTTTTTTTTTAATGCGAAAGCAAAATACACAGATATTATAAATATGTTATTTATAATAAAAAAATTTAATTGTAAATAAAAAGGATGAGGCATATATTTAACAAAATAAATTAAGAATTATATGTAACAATAATTATTATTATTTTTTAACTCTAATCAAAGATTAAGTTGAAAATATAAAAGAAAATAAATATTAAAATATATGGTATCGGGCTGCAAGAAGTTCTTCAATTTTATTTTACTTTATTATACGGTAATAAAAAGATTTGTAAGAAGAATAATAATTTAAATTCAAGTGAAATAAAATAAATTTCTATTAGATTTCCTCCTTTTAATATATTTTCCGTAACTATATTTTACATGTGTAGTT
>Ga0325410_1004481_pt1 | contig 15603 bp, 7 predicted proteins | sample PopdelMetagenome_16_FD_206182 | JGI IMG/M metagenome (GOLD analysis project Ga0325410, IMG submission 206182) | Populus deltoides microbial communities from Bellville, Georgia, United States - Xylem-PdIQD-R3 | ecosystem: Host-associated > Plants > Phyllosphere > Stem > Wood/Secondary xylem...
TTTTTAAATTTCTTCCAAGTAAAAATAAAGGTCTTGTTTGGTTCCATAATTAATTATCATTTTTATTATTATTTTCAACCTTATTTTTTATTTTAAAAATTTTACATTAAATAAATATTTTTTCTTGATTTCTTATAAAAAAATCATTTTAGAATAAATAAAAAAATAGAGATGGAAAAAAACTATTTTAAGAAAATAAACACTATGATTTTGTAGGATTTAGACAAAAATACCTCAATGTAAAAGGAATTTGAAATTTCTTTCTTAAAATCTCTTTTTTAATTTAAAAATTTAACATCTGATAGTTTAAGATTTATAATTTTTCTATAATTAAATGACTGCTAAACCATTATACCAAAAAATATTACTACAGAACTGCTAGGTGGTTAAGTTTGTCCGAAAATAAATAGAGCATGTCTTGTCCTATTTTTTTTTTCCCTTCCTATCTTTACTTTGTTTTAGAATAAAATATTAAAAAATTAGTTATAATTTAAAAATCATTTGTTTAGAATAAATGAAAGATGATTTTTATAAAAGTAGTTTAAATATATATTAGTTTTTATTTTTAAAAATTATAAAAATATTTTTTTTAAGATGAAGATATTTATTGTTTTTTCATTTATATTATTCGATGATGCTTGTGTATTTTTTTTTATTTTTTAAGCAATTTATTTAATGTTTTAAAAAAATTTTCAATTTATATAAAAAATTAATTTAAATTATATATTCAATAGTAATTTTAATTTAAATGTTTTTAACATACTCATGGTAGCTAAACTTTTTTTTTAAAATAATATTTTTTACCTTAAAAAAGAAAAAGGAAAAGGAAAAATCACTCACTTTATTACATTAATTACTTTTTTTTTACCAGTTCTTGTTTCTTTTGCTCGCTTGAGCTTCTTCAAGATTTTCTTCGATTTGTTGATCTAACACTTTGTTATCTCTCTTGATCGATCTTTACTTTCAATGGACACTAAAGATCCTAGAGAGAGGAAGGTTTTAGAGAGAGAAAGAAAAAGCAAAAGAAAGCAAAGTGAGTGACTTTGACACTGAATTGTCTCGTTAAGTTTTGTAGTAAAGATTCAAACTTTAAAGAATTTTCAATCTTTTGAGTGTTAGAGGTTTTGGTGGGTCGGGTTTGATTTGCGTGGATTTGATATGGGTGGGTGTTTTCCTTGTTTTGGTTCATCAAACAAGGAGGGTAGTAGCGGTGGTGGTGTTGTTAAAGAGGTTAAAAAGAAGGATTCAGCTAAAGAAGGTTCAGTTGGTCAGTCTCAGCATGTTGGCAGAGTTAATTCAGGTAACAAAGTTCGAATTTTTTTTCTTTTTTGTGAATGATTTTTTTTTTCAAAGATCAGTTGGTGGGTTTGTTGTGTTGAATTATGCTTTGTTTGGTTTTAATTCGAGGTTTTTGCTGATGGGTTGCTGGTAGAATTTGTTAATGTTTTGATCTGTTTCATTTACGGGTGGTTTGATTACTTGCAGGTTTTTATCTCAGTTTTGCAGTTTTTTATTGGATTGCTAGTGTGTTGGCTGTGCTGCTTAATTCTTGCTCTAATGGTGTAGTGTCAAGTGTTTATTTTGGAGATCTGATTATGTTTTTACGGAGTCTATTTGTGTTGTTTCTTATGTTATGTTTTGGTTTTTTATGATAATTGATCATTATTGGGATGAAATGGGATGGTATTGATTGCATTTCAAACTGAAAACTTCTAATGCCCTAGCAGATAGAGAATCAGAAACTGAAAACTTGTGAGGAGATCTGTGCTTCTAAGAAGAATTTAAAATGAGTAATGTTAGGCTTAAATTTTCGTCCTCTTCAAAACATGAGATTGCTTCCAGTTCTGTTGGACAAAGACAAGCTTCAGATTACTCAACTCGTAAGAGAAATCCAATGAACATCATGTTATTTGCACATCTAGCTTTATGGATGTTGTATTCTTTTTGCGGAAGTTCATTTAATTGTAAAGAGCTCAGAGTAACTTAAAGGGTATAGGGAAGCATAAAGATATGTTGTTCCATATTTCTTTTTGCTTATATATATCTTTATACTTTAAAATGCAGAATCATATTCCATAATTTAGCGTACTCAAAGTTCTGGTTATAACAGCTCATATGCTCAAAGTTATGGTTATAATAATTCATATGCTCAAAGTTCTGGTTATCATAATTCGTATGCTCAAAGTTATGGTTATAATAATTCATCTGTCTGTTTTATGACATATTCATGCAGACAAATCAAAGTCCCGGAGTGGTTCTGATCAAAAGAAGGAACCATCAATTCCCAAAGATGGGCCAACAGCTAACATTGCAGCACAGACATTTACATTCCGAGAATTAGCCACTGCCACAAAGAACTTTAAACCAGAGTGCTTGTTAGGTGAGGGGGGTTTTGGGCGTGTTTACAAAGGTCGCTTGGAGAGCACTGGCCAGGTAAATTGTGCTTAGTTGAAATAGATGTACATATTGCCATGCAGTATACAATCCATAATGTTTGTTTAAGATCACGGGCACTATCTGTTATACTTTGTGATTTTCTTATATTAAGCTTCTGAATTCTGTGGTCTTTTACCTGTTTAACTGTTTACTCTAAATTGTAATTTCAAAGAAAGTTGTATTGATCTCCATCAATGATTTTTGGTTGGATGGAAATTCCATTTGCAGGCAGTTGCTGTCAAACAGCTTGACCGAAATGGCCTTCAAGGAAATAGAGAGTTTCTGGTGGAGGTTCTCATGCTCAGCCTCTTACACCATCCAAACCTTGTCAATTTGATTGGCTACTGTGCTGATGGGGACCAACGCCTCCTTGTTTATGAGTTTATGCCATTGGGATCTTTGGAGGACCATTTACATGGTTAGATTCTGTGCCTTATTTTGCACTAATACATTGCTGGTTGAATTTTCTGTTACAATGCATGGTAGAAAATAGGATCTCCTAAGGCAGACTACTTGTCTTCAATTCACAATCAAATCTTTCTCTTTTTTTCTGGACAGACAGCTATACCATCCATTCATGAGATCAGGGATGAATCACTGTTTCATTTACTACATACTGTTAGAAATAACCTCTTGTTTCTTCTCTCTTAAATATGTATTTCAGGACATGTGGATATCATTTGCTTTTATATGTTTGGTGATCTGCATGAGTTTTTCTTCCTAGGAGAGTGTGAGTGTTGACTAAGAACAGACAGAAAATGTATGAGGGTATCTTGCACTGGCCTTATCCTCTTGTTGAGATATTCTTTATTTTGAATAAAAAGTGTAGGACAGTTTTATGAGTCATCAGATCTATTTATAGATCAGCATAAGGAAGGGAGGGAATAGACTGGCTAACTTGTTTCTTTTAAAAATTTTCTGTCAATCTTTAGGTGGAATTTTTTAGAGAAAAACACTATTCTATATTTGTGGAATGGAATTGGCAACCAGCTTAAAATGATGACATAAGCAAAAGCATCATTGTCATTGATGTGAGGATATTGAGACCAATGATTAAAGTTATGGCATTTAGGATAATCTAGGAATGATTTGATAGTGCTGTGAAAAAAAGTTGTAAAAAGAGAATGGGATTGGAAAGATGGTGATGCATATTTGCTGTTGTAGCAGTAGCTGCAGTTGTTTGAATTTGATGTCATAAACACTAGCAGAATGATATTTGATAAAAATAGTCTTCTATGGGATAGTATTTATAAAATGTCACCATCACTGCCATTATTATTTTAAGTGCTAGTGGTGGTACGACGTGTATGTTCGATATTGCTAGTAGAAGTTGTAGTTGAATCTGGCATGCTAGTGGTATTTGGAAATTGCTTGAAGTTTGCAATTGATACTTGGCACTTTGCTTCAACTCATAAGTACTCCTGCAGGTCTAGGAAAAAATAGATGGCAATTTCAGGTGTTTGTGTTGTTTTTAATTTTTTGTTGTAGTTGATCAAGTGTCAACAATGAAGACATGCATGCGCTTATGTTGATAGGAGTTGCTAGATGATTGGTAGTATATCAGATCTGTTGTTAAGGCAGTCTGTTAGAAGAATGCAAAGTAAAATAATGATGCATGGGTTTTAGCTTGGTAGTTCATGTCAAATGTGATGAATCAAAAGTATTAGTAGATTATTGCATATACAACTAGACTTGCTGGGAAACTTTTGTCAATATTGCTAATACTATGTGCAAGATCATCTAAGTTGAGTCTGCTTCAGAGGACTGCCATACAAAACTTTGGCTAGAAGATTTGGTTGTTAAATCTCTGTTTAATCTTGTGATTAACATGCAATCAACCCTCTATGTTGAGCTACTTTTTTTTTTTATCATGCATTTTTTTATTACCTTTAAATGATGGTATAATTGCATGTGCACATTTATCTTCTTCAGAGATTTGCCTGAAATGATACGACACCAATGCAATCCAGTTAAGCCTTTGTAATTTGTTTTAGCTGTCTTTTCTGTTGCAATCTGTTAAATAGTTGCTTATGAGTACCATTCTCCATATTTTTGTGTTAAGAGCTCAATTTGATTCCTCAACTTAGACTAGCTTAATATCTTTTACTATGAAGTGAAAGGATCTTCTATTTGTATGTGGACTAATCTGCAGCATCTAGTTTCCCATGAACAGAAGTGCTTAGCCTGGAAGTGGTTGTTTCATGTGTTTTTGTTCATCCTTTTCTTTTGGAAAGGAGAGTGGCACACTACTAGTCTAGCAATAACTTAGTCAACTGAGAGATGAATGAGATCCTTGAATCTGGGGCAAAGAATTCACTTATTTTATTGGGTACAGACATTGTGGCTATCAAAGAAACTCCTGCTGAAATGTGGACACTGAGATGAACTGTGGTAGTAACAAATTATTTGTATTCTGGTCAAAGGTAGCACCTATTGAAGTTGAGGAAAATTTAACTGTGATGGTCCTACCATGTCAGTAAGACCTTGGAGTGCAGTGCAATTAGATTCGATTCAAAGTAAGGCAGGACCACAAGAAAAGCCTGACAAAACCTTCAAAGTCTCTTGAAATTCCAAAACTATGATTCTAGAAACTTTACTAGATATCCTTTTGAGTTTCTGAACCAGCTTTTTTCTACAACATTGAGACCCATGATTGACAATATCTGTTAATTCTTGGAGCTAGAGCCTGTAAAATAAATGCTGTTAACAAGCTTTCCTTTTGTGGTGCCGACATTTCTTCAGAACTCTGAACATCAATTATTCTTGATTTAGAATTGCTCTAAAACTGGCATGATGCATTTCAGTGACTGATGTTGACCCCTTTAATTGCTTATACACATGTTTCAACTAATATCTTCTCTGCAACCCACTGTTTTTAGCATATTTAATGTTGCTTTCAGATCTCCCCCCGGACAAGGAGCCTTTGGACTGGAACACGAGGATGAAGATTGCAGCTGGTGCAGCTAAGGGATTGGAATACTTGCATGATAAAGCAAACCCTCCTGTCATATACCGCGACTTAAAATCATCCAACATCCTTCTTGATGAGGGTTTCCACCCCAAGTTGTCAGATTTTGGACTAGCAAAGCTAGGTCCTGTTGGTGACAAGACTCATGTCTCAACACGTGTGATGGGGACATATGGTTATTGTGCGCCAGAATATGCCATGACTGGCCAGCTTACTCTAAAGTCTGATGTCTATAGTTTTGGGGTTGTCTTTCTTGAACTTATCACAGGGCGCAAGGCAATTGATAATACCCAGGCTCCTGGAGAACATAATCTTGTTGCATGGGTAAGTGTTTCTTCCCTTCATATCAATGCATCATGGAATTTTATGTCCTTTTTATTTTGTATTATTGAATCAACATGAAAAGAAATTTCTGCTCTCATATTGTTTCTTGGGACCTGGGGCTTTTAGGCACGACCTCTTTTCAAAGATCGTAGGAAATTCCCAAAAATGGCTGACCCGCTGCTACAAGGTCGTTATCCAATGCGAGGATTGTATCAAGCTCTTGCAGTTGCAGCTATGTGTTTACAAGAGCAAGCTGCTACAAGGCCTCTAATAGGCGATGTTGTGACTGCTCTCACATATTTAGCTTCCCAAACATATGACCCAAATGCCGCCAGTCAAAGTAACAGAGTTGGGCCATCTACTCCTAGGAACAGAGATGAGCGGAGGGGAATGGCAGATGGGCTGGATAGCCCAGATGAGCATGGACTTGGTGGGCGACGTGACTCCCCTTCCACGTATAAAAATTCACCGGATTATAGAAAACGGGATCGTGTTAGGGAATTCAGCACTGGTGCAGAGTTAGGAAGGAGTGAAGCCGGCAGTGGATCTGGCAGAAAATGGGGTTTGGATGATGCAGAGCGACAGGATTCTCAGAAAGATAGTCTTGTGAATACCAGCAGAGCAAGGGAAACTCCAAGAAATCGTGATTTAGATAGAGAACGAGCAGTTGCAGCGGCAAAAGTATGGGGTGAAAATTGGAGAGAGAAAAAGCGGGCGAATGCAATGGGTAGTTTTGATGGTACAAATGAGTGATCCCACAAGTGCAATTGTTATTTGGTTTTGGTCTTTTAGGCAACATGTGTTGTATGCTTCTGAGGGTCATCATGAAAAAAGAGAAGTTGCACATACATCATCCTTCATTGTCTTGGTTTCAATTTCCCATCAGGGAATAAGACTTCATGTATCAACTTTGACTGTTGTTTGTCCTGTATCATTCTTGTAGTTGAGTATGGAAATGAATTCTTCAATTATATGGTTGAAGGAGAGAGAGACAGTTTAAAAAGAGTTCAGGGGAAAGGGTAGTGTTTGATTCCATGTGATTTACGGGTAGCCCCCCTTGCAGAATGATGTGGACAACATGTTAATCTATGTATTTAGGCTTTTCTGAAGTTCATATATTACAGGGAAATCTGGGAAGATTAGCTAATTTTTTTCCCCATGTATTTGTGTTTTACGTGGGGTGGTTTAGTGGGTTTGGTGTGGATGTCTCATTGGCATCACAGCTTGTACTCGATAGTCTTGTGTATGGATTTCTTTGAGTCGAGTCATGTCTCGGTTTATACAGAAAGTTTTCATGATATTGTCCTCATGTATAATAACATCAACTCTGTAACAATGACCCTGCCCTCTCCTCTCCCTCGCTCTGCTTCTACTTGCATGTTGACAGATTGAATTGTAGGATGTTTCAGGCGCGAGAATGATTTACAAATGTTTTTATTTTTTTCGAAGCCAATCCTTCGTGTGAGTCACTTGCGCGCATCCTATAGATGAATTGTGGAGATGGTCATTTCCTTAACCTCACGAGGATGTATTGTTTATTCTAACCTCATCTAAAAGCGCAGCTTTGTGTGTGTGTGTGTGTGTGTGTGTGTGTGTGTGTGTGTGTCTTTCTATCCTGAGGAAGAACGAAAAACTCGAAAGACAATTTTCAGAACAGGTTTTAATTGTGGAGTGGCAATCCTGGCCAATTGAAGTTGTTCTCTGTAATGAAGCTTCTTGTTCCTGTCCTGTTTTAAAACCCTTTTTCAACTTAGAAATCTAGTCTTCCAAGCCGAAATGGAGATATTGGAAACCAAGTTCGATAGAGACTTTTAAAGGGAGTCGCCTCCATTATGGAAGACTAATTCCTGTATGTATAAGGATTAAAAGGTTGCTATCTTTCTCTATAAAACAAAAGCCTCAACAACGCGAGCTTTCTTCTCCATTCTTTTGTTACCATGGTAAACCATCATACTAAGATGGCTCTTTAGGCATTCCCTGAACCTCTAGTGTTATTAAAGCCTATACAGTTTGAACCTCTAGTGTTATTAAAGCATATACAGTTTGAGCTGGACGATTGATGAGGTTTGTTGAAAATCCCACGAAGATCGTGATCTTCTTAAGGTTGGAGGATAGATTATGTTTTAATTTTTAAATTTTTCAAAAACGTTTAAAATAAAATATTGGGCTAGATAACATGAATATTTACAAAATAAATTCTCGATGGAAAAATGTAGTTTTAGAATAAGATTATGTTATATATGTTACAAAGCTCAAGGAAGAAAGTACAATTAGTTTTTTCTTAATGAAAAAGAACGTTGTAAAGGGATGTTTATCTTAAAGCTTAAGGCTATTTATATAGCCTTAAGCCCATGCAGATGTGTTCATGCAAGGTTAGACTTGTCAAGTGCTGTCAATAATTTTAGATGAATTGGAGACAAAGGTCCAAAGTGACAATAGATCACCATAAAAGCTGTCTAATTTATGGATTTTGTGAGTTGATGAGGACACAACATCAAATAACATGTTATAATTTAATATATATGTATATATATTTTATTCTCATAGTCGATTGTGATCTAACAAAAAGATAATACATCTGAGAGTGGCAATTGGTTTTGAAACGTATTCACTCGGTCCGTGGTTAAACTTGCAGTCATCAACGTGTCTTTTGTTTAAGGTTGTTGTTTTGTTAGATTCTATGGGCATTCTAAATCTTATTTGATTGTTGGTGTTGTAGACTTGTTGAGCCATCAAGGCTTTTAAACGCTTGAATCAATTATCCTAGTTTCAATTAAGCATTAGGTCAGATGATATATTTGGTCTAAATATATACAACTTTTATTTGGATCTTGAATACCCATGCAAGCTTTATGACCTTTCATGGCTTTGGACTTGTTCCTCCAAGCCTTATCTCGAATTATAGGACATGAACTGTAATACCCTACGCTTTCATATACGTTTAAAGTTACTTTCCTATGATTTGGTACTAAAAGAAATATATGGGTAATTTTTTTTAATACAGTTCTCATATAATAATCTACCGAAATTTTCACCAAAATTTTGGTTGAGTTTTTCCTATACCGGGAGATCCCAAGTTATCGACGTATAACATATTTACATTTCAAAATCTCATATCTCATAATCCACTCACAACCCAATCATCTTGGGTCTCCATCCCACAAATATAATCATCATCACAACCACAATATTTATATCATATATTGAACAACAAATATCATTTTGTCCGCATCATAAATAAATATAAATTACTTAATCATGAAGTGTATAAATAACAGTAACCAAAATGAAGAAGACTTGATATTTAATAATAAATATGATATTTACTGTTACTTATATTATAATCCTCCAAACAAGAGTCTAAGTTATACTGATTACAAACAATAACATTATACAATACTGCAAAAGTTTACATTATAATTATATGCCGAAAAAGGAAGCCTATACATGCATAAAAGTCTCCCTAACATTTACGAGTCACACGGAGGGAGAAACGAGCCTCCCGAATATGTGAAGTTCCTGCAGTTAATGAGAAAATAATAGAATAAAATCAATTATATTAAAATAGACATGAATATTTCAATAAAAAGATTATTTCCATAATAATAAATTTAGCATAGTTCATCAATCTCTCCTTTTATTTTTTTTTGTTAGATTTCCATGATTCGTTAGGCAACATAGGCAATTTAATACTTCCATCTTTTAATATGGCATTTCATTCTTAGACACCTATCTCTTATCAAGATTCCTTAGTAACCTTTAGCAACCAAATTAAATTCCATAATTCCAGCATTTCATATACGAAAGCCAATTTTATTTATGATTCAATAATCATTTCCAACAATTTAACTGATTGCTATACATCCGGCATTCCATTCTTGGAAGCTAATTTCATTTCGTGATTTAACGATCAGCTCTAGCAATTTAATCAATTGCTATCCATACGGCGTTCCATTCTCGGAAGCCAATTTCATTTCGTGATTTAATGATCACCTCTAGCAATTTAATTGATTGTTATACATCCAGCGTTCCATTCTCGGAAGCCAATTTCATTTCGTGATTTTAACAATCACCATCAATGATTTTATTGGTTGCTATAAATCTGGCATTCCATTTTTGGAAGCCAATCTCATTCTGTGATTCAAAAATCACTTCATTCTTCTATTAAATCCATATCAAAAGTTTCATCTTTATGACAATTAATACAACAACTCAAATAAATTCATTATCGGATTTACATGGCTTAAAAAGAGACATCTAAGGAATAATGTCACCCACTTGGAGTATGATGTGATGTTCCGGCGTGGGTACGCTAGAATGCCTTGGGGCCCGCTCCTGCACCATAACAAGATTAGAGTTTGTTAATCAGAAACTCTGGATCGGACCACAAATCTTATTTGACATATTCTTTCATCGAAAAATTTAAAATATATTAGTTCATTCCTATATTTCTCATTCAAAATCCCATGACCATTTCTTTTGAAATATTCATGGTTAAAGATTCCTCCCAAATGGTTGTCATTCATTCATCAATGTGCTTTTATAACTAAACATTGTTTTGCGTTCCAATTAAAACTTAACTTGTTTAATTAGGAATGTGGTGCGAATTCTATTTTCTCACACATTAACATATCCCTTTTAGATTATTAAGGAAAGGGAGGTTAGATTACTCATTAACACATCTAATTTTGCTCATTCTCTACACTCTTATAAATTTATCTTTTAGGTAGTAGCCTAACCCTTCTATGAATTTTTTATGCATAATTGGAGTTTTAAAGGTTCAAATTATGCAAAGTTTGCTTCAAATGAGAATTAACATCCCTAGTATTAATTCCATGAAGAGGTATAGTCAAAATTCCATTCCCATCTTTTTCTAATTTCAGCTTCAATTTAGTCATTACAAGCTGTCACACAAAATACAGCAGGACTTATCTTCTGGTTTTTTTATTCATAACTTGAGTTTTAGGAACTTGAATCATGTAAGGCCAATTTTTAATGAACGTTAACACCCATATCCACAACTTTAAAGAAGAAACTTATCCAAAATTCCGTGCTCCACTGATTCAAAATTCACTCACAAGTCAGGCAATAATTTCAGTTTTTGAATGCACAGCTTAACCCCTCTTTAGTATTTCGCCCACATTTGGAGTTCCATAACTCCAAATGAACTAAATCTTGTTGCAATGGAAAGTTAACATACCTATACTTAATTACATGAAGAAAAATATCTCAAATTCTTTCGGTTTCTATTAAACTCAGTTGCAGCTTGGTCGTCAGAGTTGTTCAGCTGTAGTTCAATGTTTCCCTTCATCAATAATTAATTAAGCAAAGAAAGTCTTCCTCCACTCTTTTCTTCCATTTGGCCGAACCCAAAGGCCTCTCTCCCATCCCAATATCTTCTTTAATCTTGAATAATAATGTCATTTTATTAAACAATTAATCTTCTAAGTGCAGAATTTATGAGTTTTTCCTCTTTCCCCCAATTTTTTTCTTAAGAACCGTAAAAGATAAAATCTAAAAATTAAGGGTTTTAATTACAATTTCAGTTAGGAAGTGTTTAGAATACTTTAGTTTATATGCTCTTTGGCCTCCAAAATCCTTCTTCACGTCCCCTTCTTCTTTTCTTTCCTTCTCTTTCTATTTTCTTCTATCTCTTCAATCAATATCCTTTTTCTTATCTTGATAACACCTTAATTACTCCTTGCATGTTTCCACTCCCATCTCTCTTTGTTTTTCACACTTTAGGGAGGGTAAATGGTGGCATGCAAGGTTGGTTGGTTTTCTAAGAGGAGGGAAAAAGATGGGGAAAAATGTTCTTCTCTTCCAACCGTTGGCCTCCCTTAAGAGAGGGAGGCTTCTCACTCTTTTTTTTAGGTCCTTTAATTTCTTAAATTCATGTTATAAAATCCCTCTTCATTCATTTTTTTTTTCAATTTAGCCCTTGGTTAATTTCTTACTCTTTATGTTTTAAAAAAAGTATTTTGACCGGGGTTTTACATGGACCATATGGTTAAGGGTGTAAACCCCAAGTCCAACCATCCCCCTTAGTCTTTGTAGTGTGACCAGTATAAATACTTTACTCATTAAGGTATGACATCCTAATTTTGCATACAAGGGTGACATATGTTCCCCTATGCATTCCTTTATCACATTTATATGCAATTAGGATGGTCCTCATATGTATTTTCACATACATTGTCTAATATCATTTTAATAATTTTGTCATTTAATTTCCCTAAACTTGTCATTATAACAAAACATGTGTTGGAAGTTCAAGAGTTGGCATGTGAATGAAAGTTAAGGATTTGAGCCTTTTTAAATTCTAACTACTCACCATCCCTCGACCACATCTCTTATTGCTAGTACACATGTTGAGGGATAATTAGGCTTAATTGTATAGTCATCAAAATATCTTTGATATGTCCAACCACGTTGGCAGGCTTATATATAAGGCTAAAAGTTATCCTGCCTTTTCATTTTCACAATTTACATTCACTTTCTCGAGCTCTCTTTAAACTAATTATGACGAGGCTAAACCATCATAAACCACCACTAACACAAACTCAAATCCACCTAAGAAAAAGCAACTGTAATGGAGATTTGGGCTATTTTTATGCCTATAAATTAACATTTCAAGAGGGTTCATAGTGTTCTCGTGGGCTGCTCTCATTTGTTCATTCAAAATTCATTCATTAAAGTTTTGTAAGGTTAAAATTCTTTGCATCATTTGAGATTTTTTTTTAAGTAGAATAGACATAAATAGGATAGCATTCAGGTCCAGGATTACCATGAGAGGGGAAGTCTACAAGGAGTTAGTTATAGTTAGTTATAGCGGTTATAGAACTTTGAGAAGGGACTAGAGGACTTTGGTTAAGACTAAGAGATCACAAGATGTGATAATATAGTCTTGAGACCAACTAGAGGACACATACCTAAGTGAGGTGTCACTAGCTTAGATAGTTAAATGTCATGCTTGATTATGAAGATGATATTTAATAAAAAAAAAAAAAAACTTTCAAATAGAGAAAATTAATATCTAGTTTGTTGGGGTCCATATAGAAGGTAAGAGATTACATCTCCTCTTTGCATGTTTAAATAAGGGTATAAAAAATAAAAAGTTATGAAAGAGTAACTAAAACCCTAAATTTTAAAACCACAATTGGATTCCAAGTAAAATGAAAGATTCTAAACAACTTCAAAAATCAATTTTTTTCTCAAAAGTAAAAGATATCTATTCTATAATTGGTCATATAATAATTAGTTATGTTTTTATAATTCAAGGAGACTATAACGTTCGTGAAATATCATTCAAGATTGTATTTAATAGTAACCTTGTCATTGTTCCTTTTACAAAAATCAATTTTTATTTCTGAAATTGATACACATATATACATAAAAGAAATAAAGGGATTGAGAGAGGTTTTCCTCTTTGAATTTTGGTTCCAAAGAAGCCAAACCAAATCGAAAACTCAAAATGAGAGGTAAATACATCTTTTTTTTCCCTAAGAAAATTATCTTAGAACTCCTATGTTTTTTTTAGTAAGGTAGCTATTATAATTTAATTGTTCTATGGGATAATTGTAAAAGAAAAAATTACCCCTAAAATCCTATAGTATTGGAATATTACACTTTGCATTTTGAATTTTATGCGCACACTAACACTCAACATCATTGTCTAAAAAAAATTAACAAAAATTATCTGATTTTTTTAAAGATTTGTTATTATTTTTCATTTAACGACTAAAATGCCCTTACATTAAATATTATAATTTTTTCATCAAAAAAAAAAACACAAACTAGACACCACCCTCATCCTTTTCTCATCATTGAAATTTGGTCATCTAAACCCAACAATTGAATAATAAAATTATCAATCTGGTGGAGATGGGATATGTAACATCTCATTTAAGTCAAGCATCTAAGATATAATTGTTGCAAAAATTTGATCCAACCCAATTCTGGGGCAAGCAATTCCCTTGAAGAGTACCCTCGTTATGCTTAAAAAATAAGGCAACTCCACCATCTTCATTCGATTCAAAAACCTGAACCCAGATAGCAAAACCAAATTGGGACATAGTTGATCTAGGAGCTTTTTAACTAGATTTTGCTTAGATATTTTGGATTTCTTGTTTCTTTTTTTAAAAAAAAATCCAGCGTATATCTATCTTTGTTAATTGCAAATATTAGTTAGTTACTCTTATTTATAGAGATTTGAAATAGAGGCAATTTTTTACTTGTCTTGCAATAACAATTCGATGAGGGAAAAAAAACAAATTCACATATATCTTCTTAAATATGACATTTAAAGAGAAAATAAACAAAAAAGAAAAAGAAACAAGTATGAAAGGCTAGAATGAAACATTGTTCACCTTCTTCCACACCATTGTTCACATTCTTCCACATCTAAACCCTAGCCACCAAGACCACAAACCCAAAACCTAGCCATCATACCACCTCCATAATCACATTGTTATCCCTCCATATGAGCCTCTCCTTATTCAAATAACCCAACATTGAACCACTATTTCTCCTAATTTACCATTACAAAAAATAAAATAAAAAAATCAGTGTTATTATCACTATTTTCCCCACAACAGCAATAAACCTTAGCTTCCCCCCCAGTTGATAGCCATTGCCACTTAACCAAAACCAAGCATAGTAGTAGACCCATATCCATCACAGTCCTCAATTATAAACAAATCAGCTAATAGATCTTTGCCCACTGTAACTCTTTGTAAAGTATAATTTTTTAAAACTTGATAAGTAAGTATAATTTCGACCAAACTATAGGATGTTAAACGTATTTTTCTTTACAAAAACATCATATAGTTTGATCTCTTTTTATTATGCTTTTTTATTTTTATAAATTACACTTTATATCTCAGGAATTATATGTTAATAATAGTTTACATCCTCAAGCTAGCACGCCAATATATATATATATACACATGATTATCATTATACTTCAAAATAACATGCAAAGTTACTACTATTTAAAGGATTAGGATTCTACATAGTTGATTTTTACCAATTTAGGAATTCATGGTGTTTTTGACAAAATAAAATTGGATCTAAAACTCTTAAATTTAAAAATTAGGAATTGATTTTGGTAGTTTATACATGATTCAAAGTAATTTTTAGGCTTGATGATGTTTTTATAAAGTATTATGGATTCATACAACATAAAATTGAAGCTTTACATTTATGTTTGGAAAATAAGAAAAGTAGAAGGAATGAAAATCAAAAGAAAGAAAGCATAGAAATGAAAATACTAGAAGATAAAATGATTTTCTTACATTTTGATTGGAAGGGGTGAAATCAGAAGCAATGAAAATGGAAGAAAAAAGTTGATTTTGTAAAATAAAATAAAAAAGTACTACAAAAATTACAATTTTGTCAATTTTTGACCTTTCTAGCGTTAGCATAAACACTAGGAAACATTCCTCAAACAAAGGTAAAATCAATTAATTTTATATTTTATATTGTAGCTTTCTTTCCAATTTGGAGGAGAAATTATTCTTCGAAGTTGTTCTTCTTTTTCCATGAATTATTTTCAGACAAATCCCACATATTTTTATGAAATAGATGTAGTAATAAAAAGATTTATATACTCAACAATTTCTTCAATTTGAAGAGAACAAATATGATAAGGTCCTTGTAGAAAACTTTCAACTCAAACATAGAATCCGTACGTCCCACCTGTATCTTTCTTTCCTTTTAAAATCCACTCTTCCCAAATACTTTGATAGAGATTATTTGGCTAACGTTTCTAGTATTCCAATAACCAAAGAACAAGACAAGATATGTTCAAATATATATTATTTTGAGAATATTTAAAAACAAAAATGGTAAAGTGAATTTAATAATTATACCTT
>Ga0325410_1004483_pt1 | contig 15597 bp, 7 predicted proteins | sample PopdelMetagenome_16_FD_206182 | JGI IMG/M metagenome (GOLD analysis project Ga0325410, IMG submission 206182) | Populus deltoides microbial communities from Bellville, Georgia, United States - Xylem-PdIQD-R3 | ecosystem: Host-associated > Plants > Phyllosphere > Stem > Wood/Secondary xylem...
CATTTCTATCTTTCAGATCACTTTGTCTGAAAGTACTGGATGTCGAGTCCCTTTGAATGAAAATTCTAAAGAAGTTTTCAATTCTACTCCATATTGAAGCTGTGGAATCAGAGGACCTCAAGACGTTCCTTTCGCGGTAAACAAACATGACTACGAAGATAATGAGAGCTAACAATGCAGCCAGTCCTGCAATTAAAAATAACCCCCAGAAACTCTTGAGACTAAGGCTATTAGATGAAATTGAGGGGCTGGAATCTGGACAAGTGCTTTTTTTGCCAAACCATGCACCCTCTATTTGCTTCATTTCATCTCCCTCGGTCACATTTAAAATTGCCCTCGATATATCAGCCACTAGAGGAGAACCTTTAGGGAAGACCTGAAGTTACAAAAAGAAAGGATACATGAGAAACTATGCACTTATTAGCCACAGATTAAATGGAAATAACAAGATAGGAAAGTGAGCTTACAAAGCCAAAACCGCCGGTTTTAAATTTAGGATCAATCATGGTATATTTGGAGCAATATCTTGACAAAATGAGCTTTATAAATGCCAGTTCGTCGAAAGCTGCGGCAATACCACCATTTCCACTTCCTTTGGAGAAAAGATGGTGGCATTCTTCTGCAGAATTATACACCATGAGCTTGGACTTGTCGAACCCCAAGTCTAACAAGAGTCCTAGAACAAAAGAACCCTTCTGGTAGCCCACATACTCCCCTTTCTTAATGAGCTCCCTCACATCAGTTACTGTAGGCTGCAGCTGCTCGACGGTAAGTAGGCTTGTTAAACTGGCGGTGTAACTCTGCGTGAGGATCAACACAACAAAACACCAGATGATTATCACCGCCCTAGACAAGTTGCTAACCACTCTCTCCCCTGTAAATATAAACATAAAGTCAATTTGGTGTTTATATATATGGAGTGCTAGTACAACAGTAGAAGTAGAATTCACAAGGGAAGGGAGATTACGTTGTGCAAAAACCATAGTTGAGAAGGAAAACCAGAAACTAGTGCCAGCTTGATCTGAAGCTGACCCTCGAAAATCATCATTTATTCTGTGCTCAAGAACCCAGACCGCAAATCCAATGAAAACAAAGAACAAAAAACTGGTCACCCAAAGGTCCCATGTCAAAGGTTTCATGAAGACCCATGCGTTTTTGCTGTTGTTGTCTGCAATCGGAACAATCATGGAGACACCACTTTCTGTGAAAGGCAGGGTATAGTCGATGTACAAGGACCTGTTGTAGACAATAGTTATGTCTCCAACCACGGCATCATAATTCTGTTGGCAATAAACAAAAAATACATCAATGTGAAAGATATTCAATGTGATATAGTTACAAGAACGGAAAAGGAGAGAGCAAGTCTTACCTTCAAGTACACTTGATAGGCCAGATCGTTGTAAGTTCCAGCAGGTTCGCCATCAGAGTTGGCAAAGGGGATGTACTCATAAGGCAAAGCATAAGGCAATGCTTTGACTACAGCATCAAAAACATCTATGCAGAATCCGGTGAATGTTGTGGTGTTGGAACCAGGATCTTTTGTTACTGCTACTAACTCACTGAAGCCATCCTTCACAGGCACTCCTATTTTCAACTTCTTCTCGTTTGTGGGAATCTCCCAACCCTTGGGAACCGCAGTTGTATCCCCAGGAAAAATTACAGTTGAAACTCTGGAAGTAGCAGTTGAATTCATACGTTTGTTTATTCTCGGATTCAGTGTTTTCACAAGTCCTTCTGTTGGCGTCCAAAATCCAATCCGTCTTCCTCCATTTCCGTTCACATTAACTATCTGAACAGCTGGTGATTGCAACTGCCCATCAACAAAAAGGTAATCTCCTGTAAGGCCTTTGAAACTAGTGGTCGATAAAGCTCGAAGAATGTTCGGACCATTTAAAGAGATGCCAAGAGTTGCAAGATCTGTTGATGAGTTGCTAGAAACATTTGCCTTTTGGAAGCCAAAATTTGTAGTGCCGGCTTTCTCAACTGCCAAGGCCAATGCTGTAGTGGCATCATAGGCCAGTAGTCCATAAATGTTCAACTCAGCATCAATTTTATTTGGCTTATCTCGTAGGAATTTCCTCTTCCACCGAGCTCGAAAATATTCAAGCTCTTTTGTTCTTGGAACATAAGGTTTTATACCCAATACTCCTTGGATAGTATCGGTGACAGAATGATTTGGTGAACTCAAGAAATCAACACTCAGACCGTCAGTCATGATCCAAACATAGCCTTCACTCATCATTCCAATCTCTTTTGCTTTGGTGAAAAGCCGAGTGCCTAGAGAGCGATACATATGCACAATGAAAACTCTAGTTTGCATTGTCATTAACTTATAAAGCTCCTCAACAATTTGATCATCAGTGGCCGATGGAGAAATGACACTCCGGTAGGGCACTCGAGCATCAACTTCCTGCAGAGCATCAGTTAAATAAGGTATGATTCCCTCTCCATATTCGTTGTCAATGTAGATGGGCACCGCTTCTCTCCATCCAAAGGCTTGAACTATAGCACTTATGGCATTCACTTGAGCTGAATCATTTTGTGTTGCTCTCAAGAAATATGAACTCCTGATGGAAGTAAGAGAAGGACTTGTTGCAGAAAAAGATATAATTGGCACCTGAGCTTTTTCTCCAAGGTCAATAACAAAATTGGCTTGCATTGATGTTGTTGGCCCTAAGATTGCTTGCACTTCCACATTTTTTATCAGGTCCAGGGCTGCATTTCAAAATGAGATTAGAAAAATTAAAGACTTCTGCAGCAGAGAACGATCAAGCAAAGGATCACAGTTTCTTATAGGATGATCATTCTGCAGTCACGTTTTATTCTCTGTGAGCTCTTCTCTTTTGCTCTACACCTTATGTTGGATTTGGTTAGTATTCTAGTACGACTTCTACATAAAATAAACTTGTCTCTTGACAGTTTTATAGTGAATTTCTATCATTTTAAAACAAGAAAAACAAAGAAACATGTTCTTTTTGTCTTTACTTCCTTTTCTTTTTTGTTTTGAGACAGTAACTTTATAAATCAAGAAATGACATGACAGCAGAAAATTAACATGCTTTTGTCTAGCAATCCATGCTAATCGAGCTATATATTTCTTTGTAATATATATTCAATGAGTTCAATTCTAAATTATATTCAATGAGTTCAATTCTAGAAGATTTATGTTTTGATGTGTATAAATGTGTTTTCTTTAGCTTTAAATTTCTTTTTTTTTTAATATTAGGGTTTTGAAGATTTTGTTTTGGGTTGATTGATGAATTAATTTGAACGTTATAAGTTGATTGTTATGGGTAATAAGTTAATTAGTTGATTTTGGAAGATTGTAGGTAAAGATGATGATTTTGAGTTATAATTTGTGTAAATGGTGAATTTTAAGTTAGAAATCTTTAAATAATAGTATATTTTCTGTGGAAATTCTGGGTTTGATGTTGAAGATGATGAAAATTTCAGTTTGGTCCCTCAATTTGTGAAAATTACAGTTTGGTCCCTCAATTTATGAAAATTACATATTGGTCCTTGGAACATAATTCGAGATTCTGGACAGAATAAAAGATGAATTATGGGCAGAATTCTAGTATAGTAATGAATTTATGACACTTTCAATTTGGTCCTCCCATTTGACAAAATTACAATTTGACCCTAAAAATTTAATAAAATTCCAGAATGATCCTTGGAGCATAATTTGAGATTCTGGACAAAAATGAGGATGAATTATGGACATAATTCCACTATAGTCATGAATCTATGATATTTTTAGTTTGGTCCTCTAATTTGATAAAGTTACAATTTGATCCTAAAAGTATGATGAAATTTCAGATTAGTCCCTAGCTATAATATTATCTTTTTCATATTTGGTTTGATGAATAATTAAGGGTTATTTAGTGAACTATTATTTGTTTTATTATAAATTACATTTCAGGAAAACCGTTTAATTTTTGAGTTTTTTAGAAAATTGACTAGTTAGTTCAAAAACATATAGAGTTATGGAATACACCCTTAGTTAAATGTATTAAATAGGTTATATGCTCTTTCAAGTCGTTCTTGAATATGTCTCCTTTGTATTCAGATAATTCTGATATTCAACCTGCGGGACATCAGTAGGATTTCCTTTGGTATCTGCTTTTGAGTGTTGTTTGCTTTCGAGTCAGGTGAGTGGATAATTTTTCATATGCATAAAAAATATTATAAATATTTGATTTGTTAATATAATTTGGATCATGCTTCTTGATAATATATATATATATATATATATATATATATATATATATATATATATATATATATATATGTTGATTATTATCCTTATTACGATAAAACATGATCAATTGTTGAATCTGAATTCTTGATATAAACCAATATATATTTTTTAATTGACTTCTGAATTGATAGTTTGATGTCATGAGTTGAACCTTGAGATATAAATATGTTTGTTTGATCATGATTATGAACATATGGTATGCCAGTCAGAATATTCATGCTAACAGGGTAGTGTTAGTTTTTGTGCACATAGTATCTAAACCCTAGTTGGTCGGGGGAATCATCAACCTGTGTAGACTGATCATCCCACAGTACGAAGCCTCATGCTTAGTGCATTTTGATTTTCTAACGAGCTTTACCTTATGATATTCTTGTTATGACTTATTTGAGAAACCTTCATATAAGAACCTAGAGCCATAATTGTGTATATATTCATCATTATTATATTACCTCGTGTGTGTGTATTAAACATTATATACTCACTAAGTTGTTGAACTCACCCTCTCATTATTTATCTTTTCAGTCTTATAGTTTGTTAGCATGTCACTTTGTTGGACCTTCAGAACCTACTCTTTTGTTGAAATTGTTTATAAAATATTTTTATGAAATGGTGGGACATATCTAGACTCAAGAAAAAATATGGTTGCGTCAAATTAGGTTAACATCTTAAAACTAAAATAATAAGAGATCCAACTATTAGATCGAGCTCATATTTTTTTGATGTTAATTATCTTAAGATTAAGATAACTGCGTCGTTTATTAGAGGACTGTTGGATCTTCTAGAATTATGCCTGGAAGTTACTGGGCCAATTTTATTGTTTTTTAAGGATTTTTTTGTTTTTTTATTATGTTTTAATTTTCTTGATGTTTTTGTATTTTAAGTTGTTTCCTAGTAAATACAGGTTTTATTAACCTATTTAAATGTGTTTATAAAGCTTTTGAGAAGATAATTATTATATACTAATTTTTAGATAATAAAATTATAAATTTAAAGTTCCATTGTTCTTTACTCATCATGTTTGGGGGAAAATGGGGGGCATTTGGAAAGTAAGATAGCCACAATTTATCATGACTTTTGTGTGTTTTAACCCACCTTTATCATTTTGGGTTCAATACAATGAAAGGTTGAGAAGAAATTCCTAGTAAATGTCAAATAAAAATAGTTATTAAATTTAATCTTAATTTAAAATTTTAAGTTATTAAATTAGTTCTTATATTAGCTATATAAAGTTATAAACCGGTTCAAGCGTGAATGGCTTACGTAAACACGATCAGAAAGAGAGTTTGTCTAGATATATGCAGGTTTTTCTGAGAATACCCCTAGCTTGAAAAGAAAAATATAACAAGCATGCAACGGTATATATATTCTCATATCATGTCGATGGACCTGCGCGCATTTCTATGAACAAACTAGAGATTTGCAGGCCGAGAACCTCATCAGATAATTAATACAGAATGTAAAAATCTCTACTGTTAAAATGTTGCATGAGGAGGTTAATAATTAGCAGTAAGAAATGGTGAGCAATGATTCATAATTGGAGAAAAGAGATGATAATCAAGAGAAGGGGCAGAGAGGGAACGTACCTGCAGCAGCTGCACCAATAACATCTTTCTTCGAGTCCCTGGTGTTGAGGACCAGTCTAGTTTTGTAGTCACCATGAGAGGCATAGAAGTCTGAAAGGGCCATGTTGATGCAGCTCAAAGCAATATTGGCATCCAAAGAAGCCAAGTCAAGAACCACTCCTACATTCACTGGGATTGTAGATGTCGTGTTCTGGGCCACACCCATTTCTAAGAACAAAATCATCAAAGAAAGGAAGAAAAAGAAAGATAGAACAGGATTTAAAGAGTATTCTTTCATGATCATCTTGTTGTCCACCTATGGCTGAGCTGATTCTAGCTGGTTTTCTTGGTTTAAGCTTGGAAGGAAGGAAGTGTTATTTATAAGGTGAAACTAAAACCTTGAAGGAGAAGAGCTTGGACCAGTTCTCGAGGAGGGGCCTAACTGTACTAGTTTGAAGAGAGGAGAAGAATAGTGATTGTAATTACTAGGAAATTGCATGATTTGATTGTTTGAATCAAATAATATTAATAAATTGGAGACGTGGTCATGCGTGGGCTACAATTATACGTTAGCGATTAACATCTACATTGAAGAAGAATTTATTGAATTCTTTCAAATACAAGGAGTTAATTTGATGGTTAAGAAAAATTGTTCCATTTAACATTGATTTTCTGAATTTGAACATTGGGCTAACATTAAGAGGAATTAGCTAAATTCTTATGAATATATCAAGTAAGTGTGAGATGTGTATTTTTAATATTGTCCAAAAAAGATTTAATTTCAATTAATCCATTAACTAATTTAAAATACTTTTATCCAAAAAAAAAAAGTCATCAAGTGTGCACCAGTGTCTTATAAGATGTGTATATGAACTTGAAGGAAGAAGAACTAAGTGTGGATTTAGTACTGTGATGGATGATATTTTTTAATTTAAAATATATTAAAATGATATTTTATTTTATTTTTAACATTAACATATTAAAAACACCTAAAAACCATTAATTAAACACTTTTTCAAAAGAAAAAAAAATAAAAAAATACTTTGAAAAGAACATAATGTTCTGAATGGTTACACTTGAGACTAAATACTATATCCTAGCAGATTACTCCTTTCCCTAATTCCCGTTTTTAGAAATGATGTCTCCCTTTGTAAGAATAAATAAAAGATGTCCAAAACACAAATGGGGAGTGGGTATTTTGGTTAAATACTAAAATTATTTAAGAGCTTTGCATTTACACTGTACACCCCCGTCATAGTCAATGTCGCCGGCACATGTTAATGCTGCACGTAAGACGGAGGCACTTGGACGTATTGGTCACATATGACAAATTAGTTGCCCTCAAATCTGTCGGAATTCGCCTTGTTCTGGTCATCGATAAATATCCCTTGTCTTATTGGTTATTTCGCCATCGTCTACCCTTGACTAAATCAAAGTATTTGTGATTAGTTGTTGAATATTCAAGCTTGTAGCCTAGATCCCCTAAACTCTTGAGGGCTTCGTTCCGACATCATCTAGAAAAATCATTTGAAATATTTGACGTGAATTGCTCAGCTAGAAAAATCAGTCAATAAGATAATATTGTTTCATTAATGTTTTTAGGTTTTACTACCAGAAAACAGCACCGGGCTTTTTCTTGCTTGTTCGAGAAATCATACAAGGCTTTCCTCAACAGTGTACCTTACGTAATCACTGTCATAAAATATAAATCAGTTAACATAAAGTCAAGTCCTAGACAATCATTAAACAGTGCATGCGTAATTGTCTATTGTTTAGGGCAAGGTTCGAATTTGCCAATCATTTATTTTAGTTTTGGCTTCCTTCGAGGAAGCATCCTTCTAGAGATTTTGTTTTCAAGACACATCATTATCTCGAGGAGGAAGAGTCTGTTTAATATTATGATAATTTTTATAAAAAATATTTTTAGTTGAGGTTGGTTTGATATTTATATATATTTAGTTAAAACTGTGGTTGAAATTGATGTTGAACAAAAAATAATTTAATATATTTGGTTAAGAATGTTTTTCGAATTAAGGTTATAAAATAATTTTAAAAAATATATATTAATATTGATAATTTTTAATTTAAATATTGTAAATTTAACTATTGTTATTACATCATGAAATAAATAATATTTTATATAAAATATTTTTTATTTTTTTTGGTGAAATCGAGAATAGATATATAATAAAAAAGAGAAAACATGAGCAGTATGAACAAAGCTTTAGTTATATCGATTGTAGCCTAGGCATCAGCCTAATTATAAAAAAGATTGTTTCATTAAATTATCTACAATTCTATCATGTATAAAATACATCCAACAAGGATTACAGTTTCCTTGGTTTTTTAAACACACAACAACATTAGATAAAATATCATCAGGAACAAAATTAAAATTACAATTAAATTTAATATATTTAGCTTTAAATTAAATTCAGTCCGGCCAAAAAAGTGGAGAGCGATTCACTCTCCACGGTAGAAAAAGAAGCAGTAAAGAGCTGTTTTGTGTCCCTCTACGTTTCAAACACAAATAAGAGTTGGGTTCATGAACAGTAAATGTCGTTTTATTCGTTACCAAACAATTGTTTGCAACTACGAAATCAAAGAGAGTGAATTAATTCAATCGTGTTTTACAATGCTGCAAGCTTTTTCCTTACTGCTTTAAAAAATTCAGATCCGCTTGCTTTGCAGCCTAAATTGGTTTTTATCATAGTTGTTAAATTCGATTTGACGTGGTTAAAGAATTGAATTCCGAGTTTCATGGATCAACTCAGGTCAACTTCAAAAAATTAAAAAAAAATAAAGTTTAAATATTTCATATGAAAAAATCCATGTAAATATAGGTTATATATATTGTAAATAATGAAATTTAAAAGAATATTTTAAAAAAAATTTTATCTCACATTAAAAAGATGTAAAGTTTTTAAGCTAAAGTATTTAAACCAAAAAAGTTTTTTATCCCACATTGAAAAAACATAACTTTTTTCTTAGAAGCATAGAGTATATATACTAATAGGTTTCAAATCCCACATTGAAAAAACATAACTTTTTTCATAAGAATATAGAGTATATATGCAAAAAGACTTCAAATCCCACATTGAAAAGATATTATGTTATCATTTTAAGTTGAATTATTTAAACCAAAAGGTTTTTTATCCCACGTTGAAAAAATATGATTTTTTCTTGGGAACATAGAAAATATATATACGAAAGGGCTTTAAATCTCACATTAAAAAGTTACTATGTTATCCTTTTAAGTTGAAGTATTTAAACCAAAAAGTTTTTTATCCCACGTTGAAAAAATATGATTTTTTTCTTGGGAACATAAAGTATATATATACAAAAGGGCTTTAAATCTCACATTGAAAAGTTACTATGTTATCTTTTTAAGTTGAAGTATTTAAACCAAAAGGTTTTTTATCCCACATTGAAAAAACATGACTTTTTTCTTAGGAACATAAAGTATATATACTAATGGGTTTCAAATACCACATTTGAAAGAAAAAAAAACAAAAACAAAACCGGATCTCGTCCGGGTTCGCCAGGGTTTGGCCGGGCTGTTGCCTCAGCCGGTCTTTTATTAAACCCAAACCGGTCCAACCACCGAATCGACCTGCCAGGTCAGACCGGGTTTAATAATACTGGTTTTGATTGAAAAATAAATAAAAATAAAAAACTCAACTTGTAATTTAAAAAAAAATTGTCAAAACATCATCATTTTAATTCTTTTTTTCTTTTTAATTTTATTTTGAGGTTGACCCTCTTACCCCTAACTTGTCCCTTGCCTCTGGTGAACGCTGACATAGTTTAAAAATTATGACTAACACAACAAGTTTCAAGAAAAGAATCCAAATGATGGTGGTGGTAGGGGTGTGTGTGTGTGTGTGTGTAACTGTCTCGAAATCATAAATATCATTAGTAAATTCATTTCTCTCCTCCCTCGTTCATTTCTTCTTTCTCCTCCCCTCTTTCATTTTTCATTGCAACAAACATCATAAAAATCTAATTTTATCACAAGTCAACCTCCAATTATAAATCTAACCAACACTCTAATTTTATCACAAATCAACCTCCCACTATAAATCTAACCACTCCAACACGTCAACATCAATATTCTAATTTTATTAAGAATTTCCACTTTAAATAAACAAAACTACCTATTTTTTTAACTTAATTTTTTAATGTTAATTTTTATAATATATATATATATATAGGATGTTGACTTATTTTATAATTTTTTCATATAAAAATTTATTATATGAATGTATAATTTGTACATATAAAGGTTTATTTGAAAATTTAAAAAATTATATTTGTACCTTTAAAAAGGAGATTCTTCAAAAAATAATTTAGCTTTAAGGATTTTTATTATGAGACCTACATAAACTCTTTTAATCATGGGACATGCAGGGTATGAGTTGGTTCTTATCATGTATTTTTACTTCATCAGATATGTTAATGGAACCTTTTTGTGAGTCTCTAGTTCACAAAGTGCTGCGAGTCCAACTCCAACAGCTAACATTTGGAGAACTCACAGAGAAGAAGAAAACAGATGAAATCTTGATATTGATGATGAACTCTATATTGGTGAAGAAAACAAATGAACTCTCGATATCAACAAATCTATGTTGCTCTTTGCTGTTGGCTATAACGCAGGATTCCATAAACATCCACGATGCCGGGAGGGAAAACTGGATCAGTTGCTGCCCTTACTGCAACCTTCACCACGGCAGTAACACTAACAGGGGGAGTGAACAAGGGTCCAACCAGGGGAAGCTGTTTAAGTGGTTTTGCATGTTGGAGAACCTGCAGTGGGATTGCCATTAATAAATTACAATAAACCTCCAAATTACAGGATTACAATATGATATGAGTGAATCCTCCTCATCGCATTTCAAGCATTTCTCCCATGTAAATGATGACACGGCAACAGAACACTCCTCAAAACTAGATTTCTGGTGAGCAGAATCATAGCATGCTCCTAGAAGACAAGTTGTGATCTCCACTTATCCCCTTAGAGAGTTAAACTAGACTGCTCAAGCGCTGAAGGGCTAAAACTATTAATGAATTGCAAGGTGCATAGATGAGGACCACAAATATTGAGAAATTGAGAAGTCATCACAGGGGGGATTGCAGAGGCAATGGTTTTGATTGCTAACCTAAATCTGACAAAAGCTTCAGGTTTGGATGTACGTCATTCAAGTGTTGTTTGGGATAACCTAGTAATCTAGATAAATATACAAGGAAGCACAAGAACTTACCATCTCCAGTGGAGAACCGATTACACCAAGAGGTAACTTCACACTTCCAACATTGCGAGTTCCATAAATAAACCCAGGCCGAAGAACCACTCCTAATAAACAAGGAAACAAAACATATTTCATCAGATTTACGTTTACTATAATCCGTAATATAAGATAGCAATACGCTGTCAGCTACAAAAAAACACATTTATCCACGATACTAACCAATACATACACTAGCACTCTAAACTGCAAGATTTTGATGATTAAATGCAATGAAAAGAGTACTAAGATATAAAGGATGAAACCAATATATCATAATAGCATTTTACGTAAGGAAATTTTACAGTTTTCCAAATTCAAAAGTTTTTGGACAGCTTTCTCAGATTTCAGTTGCTAAGAAGAGTAAAACGAATGACAGATATATAAAAGGTACAAATTACAATAATGGAAAGAAAAAAATTACCTCCATATGCAAACTTGGTCAACAACTCTGTTTCAGCAGCCTTCTACTTCAAACAAACCACAAGTAAAAAATTTCCATGAGGTAAGAATGATAAGAAAAGGGAAAATTATATATCAAGGCACACTTGTGTTGATTCTTCTTGTGATATAACTATTTCATATCAAACAATGTATTATAAAAATCAAACTGTATCTACGTATAATACAAACTGGTTTTTATAAAGCTTTAGAAAACAGTCCTTGTTTCCAGAAAAATGAAGATGAAGATGTGCCATGCCAGCCATCAGCATTAACGTAACATGATTCTAGATACACACTTGTTATAAGCAGTAATGAAAATTAGTACCTTTCCCTCATAATAACCTTGCAGCAAGTAATTGACCAAGCCAAAGTCAGCAGCAGAGATATAAACAAATCTTTTTACACCTGCAACAAATGAGCAGCCAACTATCAAATCCAATCCATTAAAATAAGTTTAACCCCCCAACCAAAAACAGGAAAAAAAACGTAGAACTGGAACCACCTACTCTCTAACAGGCAACTTATTTTGCGGGAAAATACATTTAAAAGGATATAAAAAGTCACAAAATTTTAAAAGGTTCGCTTGTGTAATCAGTATAACACAGCCTGCTGTAAGATTGCAGACATGCTATGAAACCAAGAATAGAAGTAAAGTGGATGTAGCAGCAAAAACCAAAAACATGCTAAGACGAAATGCCTTCTAGAATTTGCTTCCTTAGAGGATGATTGAAGAAATAGGTAACAAGGAAAAGAATTAAGAAAGAAACACGGAGCCTAATAGTCTCTCCTTCACTTACAAAAATCCACACATCTACAGCTTAGCATGACAACTACGACCATTCAAATACTTAATTCACTCATAACTCCAAAATATGTAATCATCTTTTTCGCATGAGAAGATCCATCATTAAAGATACATTATCAGAGAAAATTCTAACAATGGATGGAGCAACTTCAAGTAAACTAGGATTCCCTCTTACAACCATGAACCAGACTTGTGCTTCCGAGGGCTTTTATTTGGAACAGCTTTCCAACACTTATGCACAACTCATCAGTTATCAATCACCACAAGGCCACAAAAACTAACTAAATAAATAAACAGTGAAAAAAAACTTGGCTTCCTCTACATGTACCTTTTTCTGAAGCAGCTCTAATTGCATTTATATTTGCAGTTCCATTAATCTTATACATATAAGATTGCGAGCCAAAACCACCAACACAAGAAATCTAGAAAGCATGCACAAATTAGCAGAAAGACCAATCTCTCGTTGCAAAAAGAAGAGAAGCATAATCACATCCTGTGTAGCAAAACAACCATTGCACAAACACGCGCACACAAAAACAAAATGTTATTTAGGTGAATAGTGAGGAGATCACATACAACAGAGGTGACCCCATTTAAGGCTTGCATCCACGAATCAGATGATAGTAGGTTTCCTACACAAGAAGACCGTTAGAAACAAAAGTTCAGAGACATCATGACATCAAAAGCACAGTCAAAAAGAAAGCACCACAGCACAATGTAAACCTTGATGCCAAATTACGTTGTTAACCCATGATTCCTGTATTGATGGCCTACCAGACCTGAAAGGAAAAGCCAATAATTTTAACAGAAACAAGAAAGAATCTATATATAATAAGAGGCCAAAAACTGCACAAAAACACAAGAAATCACTCCATAAACCAGCAATGCACATGATCCAGAATTTCAAAGGATGGGACACTCCTAAAAAGTGAGAAAAATCCTTCTAACAGACACTGATAGCATTATTACAGAATAGAGAAAGAAAAGGGAAAAGAAAATTTGGTTAGTGTAAAAGAGAATAAAGCTTCCGCAAAGCAAAAGCTACCGAGAACAACAAACACCACTAATATAAAATGCAATACAATCACATTTTTGAAGAAAAAAAATACATGAGTCAGGTAAGACACCATCTTCCCTATATAAACCCCGGAGACTATGATTGCTATATGTTTTGATTAACCAACAATCATTCAAAAACTCTTTAGCATCAAAGGGTACATGAATAAGCAGACATCAAACGAGAATCACCAACTATCAAAGACCAAATTTACAACTTTGAAGGGTCACCATACCTGCTGAGGCTAGCAACTGTTAAGCCACGGTCTACAGCTTCTTTGCAGATGTGAGAGCCAACAAATCCATTTCCACCCAATACAAGCAACTGCATCGACTAGTATATCAATCAAAATGTAAAAAAAAAAAAAACTCAAGATATCTAAAGCACCAATTACGGTTCACTGTCCAGCATACCTTCTCTGTTGGTGGTGGAGGTACATTCAATGTCTCAGCCTCCTCAACTTTAAAGGGTTCATCAACCTTATTCGAATCAGTAGATAAATATCTCCCATTACTTGATACAGCCATTGTACTATCTCAAAAATTAAACAAGCTCATCAGAAAATGCAACATCCTTCACGTTTGGTAACACCATAGAATCATACATTAAGTTGTCATTGCTGTTCTATTCACAAAACATCTGCAAGCAACTAAAAACAAGAAACCCCACCAATCTTTATCGTCACATGAGCAAGGATCATTGCCAATTCCCAAAAAAAATCTTCTCTTTAACCTTTTTTTGGCATTTTCCAGTAAACAAAGAGAAGCCCTTAAACACTCACATCAAGAAACAAGAAAAGAACACAATGTGATCTTACAAGAAATCAATGCCACACAATATTAAACAAAAAACCCATTTTTTCCCAATTTTAAAAAAATTCTTAACAAAATTATTTCACCTTCTTATCAATACAAATAACTCTATAAAGAATGCCACTACAATTCTTGAAAAAGCAAGCAAAAAACTCGAAAAAAAAAGAAAGGTAAAGGAACGTACTATAATTTGGAGAGTGAAGTTCTTGAATGGATCAAACGTGAAGTAAGAGAAGTCATTTTGGTGATTTGATCTTAAAGGGTTTTGGGTTCTTGAACGGTCGGCTTCAGTTTTTCTAGTTCTTTCTTCACTGCTAGAAAAGTCTGGTTGAAGAAGAAAGAGAACACGTGGAGGGCAATGGAGGTGACAGGTATTTAGTGCATATGTGGCTTGCTGCCAACCTAGAAAAACTGTGAAGAGGAAATTTATGGTGTTGCTACGGTATAAAATATAAATGCTTGGGCATTTCTGTATTTTTGTAACAATAAAAATATTGTGTCTGAAGCAGAATTATTAAATCCGGGCAGGCCACTTATCAGGTAAAAGACTTCAAGATTTATTTAAAAAATATTAAAATATATTATTTTAAAAATAAATAAATAAGTATAAAATTAAACTGAATTTTAATGGGGTCTTTCACCTAGTGTGATTTCAAACACAACTTTAATTAAATTTAGAGTGTGTGTTTGGCAGTGTGGTTGCGGGTGTTTTTCAAATAACTTTTCGTGCCAAAATGTATGTCAATGATATTTTTTATTTTTAAAAAATTATTTTTGACATCAGCACATCAAAACAATCCAAAACATACAAATCATATTAAATTTTAATAAAAAAAAATTTAAAATTTTTAGGAACGCAGCCGTAATCACGTTCCAAACAAGTTCTTAATAACATTGGCTTAAAAAACAAGCTAAGGGCAAGCCTCTCAAACATTAGAAGTTTTCTTTTTAATTAAATTAATACGGTGTGAATATTATATTTACTTTTATATTATTAAATATTATTTTTACATTTAAATTATTTTAATATATTTTTAAAATAGAAAAGTTAGACTTGAGGAGGGTGTGCTAACTTAGTTGTCATGACTATATAATGGGCCCAAGTCCATACATAAAATCAAAGGCCCAAAAACACTCGAGGATCTGTTTTACTAAAATTGGCCCTTTCTAATCTCTCTTTTTCCTGGCAAGTTATACCTCCCTCGTACCCCCTTTTTTATATCAATTGGGCTAGGGTTGGGGGAGAAACCCCTCTAAATTTGTTTTCATTATTTTGTATTTATTTTTCCTATATTAGTACTGTTTGAATTTTAAAAAAGACGAGTGAATTTTTTTTTTTTTTGTAATGTATCTATTTAATTAGATCTAGAT
>Ga0325410_1004485_pt1 | contig 15592 bp, 6 predicted proteins | sample PopdelMetagenome_16_FD_206182 | JGI IMG/M metagenome (GOLD analysis project Ga0325410, IMG submission 206182) | Populus deltoides microbial communities from Bellville, Georgia, United States - Xylem-PdIQD-R3 | ecosystem: Host-associated > Plants > Phyllosphere > Stem > Wood/Secondary xylem...
AAAAAAGCACGTGCAAAATTAGCTAACAGTACCATACCTTGAATGGTTAAAATAAATTGACTTGAGGGTTTGGAGTGAAGGACGAGTTCAATTTTGCTTTTGGAAGTTGGAATCTAAGGACAAGTTGACTGAGACTACACACAGCTGTTCAGAACAGAAACCTTACTGGTTAAACTGGTTTGACAAATTTAGCCGCCTGAAAAAGTTGTATGTTGTTCTTTCTATTTATTTAACGTCTTATCTCAGGTTCGTTCTTCCCTATTATTAAAAAAATAAATAAAAATTTTTCATTCTTCCCGTATAGTTCATCGGTCTGCGCTTCGCGATATATTAATATTATTTTTAAAAAAATATTAAAAAATATTAATAACATAAAAAATATTTTAAATCTTTTGAATCTAGTAGCTATGAGAGATCCATGAGCTTTAAAAATAAAAATATTTAAATTATCATTACAATATTTTAAACATAAATTATAAATAATTTTTTATAAAAAAAACATGTTTAAACTATCATTAAAGTATCAAAAATAAAAAACTTAAATAAAATTTTTTATAAAAAAATATTTAAACTAAATTCTAATTATTTTTATTATTTTTTATAGGCTTTTTGACCTGACAGTCATGCCTCACCAAAGAGAGTTGGGCCTGCTAACCAATACAGGCCCAAGCGACTTGGGTCTGATCGCCGTATCTAATTAATTTTTTTATTTTTTATAAAAAAATATTTAATCAAGTATCTTAAACAGAAATTTTAATTAATTTTTTTATATAATTTTTTCATAAAAAAACATTTAAACTACCCTTACACTATTTTAAATATAAATTCTAATTAATGTTTTTTACAAATTGTTTTATAAAAAAAATTTAAACTATCTTGAAATCCTAATTAATTGTTTTTATATTTTTATAGGCTTTTGGATCTGGCGATTATGCCTAATTAATTTGTTTTTATTTTTTTATAAAAAAAATAACTTTTAAGCTATCATTGAAGTATCCTAAACAAAAATTTTAATTAATATTTTTTTATAATATTTTTATAATTTTTTATAAGTCTACCATAAATTCAAAGCTAATTTCATCAATTTAGGCTAGAGAGAAACTAAATTGAACAAAAACATAATTTAAAAACAGAAACAAAAACAAGAAGAAGAATAGCCAAATACTAATCGTAGTTCTAATTACAAACATCTCTAGTTCCTGTTATTGTGAAATCTACACCGTACTTAATTGCAAGATAATCATCACCTTTTCATAGATTAGATTTTAAGTATAAATCTTAGAGCTACTACTCTAATGAAGAATTTAAATGGTAATAATAGCTATTGATATTATTACCATGCATTTGAGTTTATGTAATGTCTATCTCTAGAACATCCTACTCATTCTGCAAGTCTAGAAATTCTAACATGCTGCTTACTTGCAGAGGAAGATGAGATATCTCTCTATCTATGAGATATCTCTCTATCTAAAGTCATTATTAGATTTAATAGTTAAATAATGAAAATTTCTGTCTATATTAACACTCATAGTTAGTCGGTATGTATTTTACTGATAGATTCATTGATAGAAACAATTTGTTAAAAAAATTCTCGTTGGTAGTTTGTAGTTTATCGGCAATAATTACTAATGGATTATAGATGGACAAAGCGCACAAAAAAAAAATTACTCGCTTCATTCTGTTAGTATATTCATAAATAAATTTAACATATCACCAACAAAAAAACTATATGTAATTTCATTGGTGTTTTTGTTTTTCCATCGGTATTTCTCACGGTGAAAATAACATATCATCGACAGAATACTATCCATAAGTTCGTCAGTAACCACATCAATAATATTTTAAAATATTTTTTAAAAAAATATATTGAATAGAAATAGAAAAATAATAAAAATAATATAAAAATCAAATATATAAAAATAAATTAAATTAATATAAAATTAAATATTTATTACAAATTTAAACATTTGTTCTTTCAAATACAATAAATCTAAAATAGGAAGGAAGTTGGTCACCGTCGGGACCATGTGGCCAAAAAGGAGGAGCAAATTCACCACCCATATGTGATCTCATCTCTATCAACATTCGGCGCAGTTCGACCATCTCAACACAGAGTTGGGTTATCTTAACACACAATTTGGTCGTCTGAAGCACTAACATCACTGTGAACTCTAGAATTTGATTGCTTGAAATTGATTGCGAGCATCCAACAGTCGAAATACTACGGCTCGTCTGCAAGTTTTGGACTATAGTGTTAAAGAGTCCGTAGACCTGATAGAAATCAGGTCTATCGGACAATCCTATCTTCAACCACAAATCCAGATCAATATTCTGATGGGTAGAAGGATCGTCCTCATATCTCTCATTCAACCAACTATTATATATATCCTACAAAGAAAAAATAAGTTAGCAAATTCAAGGAAATACTAACTAAAAAATGGTTGAAATCCAATATACGACAAAGTGTTGAGCTCGGCTATCCACAAATTACTGCAGCCTTTTTGACAGTCATCACTCTGCACGTGCATTTCAACAAAAAGCTCCATCAAAATTGGCTCGCGTCCAAGAACCGTAGTTTGCAAGATAAAAATATTGTCAGCTAAATATATTTATAAAAAAAAACAACAAATAAAAAATGGATATAATAAAAAAAATCTTACTATCCACTTCGCATGCGAAACAAACAAAACCATGAACATGTTGGTTCCAGATCTCCACATCGGATTATGACCATCGCGTGAAATGTGCGGACATCACGTGTTGAATGTATTCCACCCATACAACCTCCAAGGTGTATGGCAACCTGAAATCCTTCTAAACTGCCGTGTCATTCTAGCCTAGAAGCTCTATTTCTTTTGTATATTTTTTGGCTTTCTTTTACGCCTCCTACCAAAGATCATGCAACTTATATGATACAAATGAATTAGTAAATAAAAAATAAAATTTTAATATTTGGAATAAAAAAATATCGTGATTTCGATCTTACTTAGTTACAACATGATTCTTCCAAACCCTCCTCACAATATTATTATCAGCTCTCTTCCATTCAAATTTTTCATTGCGGTAAAAAATTTATAAGAGGAAAATTTCAGTAATTTTAATAAACTAACTAAATTAACATAATAAAAAATATATTTAAGTTAATACTAACCTTAAACCTTGAAAACCATGTATCAACCTGTGGTTTTAATTCAGGATGTTTGGAAACTTGGTTCCATTGAAACAATAGAATTTCCATCGATGATTTAAAAGTCAATGTTATTATTCTTACAGCTTCAATGTTTATAAGCCTGAAATTGTATTTGTTAAATGAAATAATTTTTTCAAAAATTATTAAACATGTCGTTGTAAAAGCAAAACAAACTCTACAACTCCATGCACATTTCTAGAACTAGAAGTTGACCCAATAATCATTTCTACCATAATATCGTGAGGAATATAGGGTTCTTCGTGTGCATACCAACACAAGTATTTCTTCATGAATCTTTTTATAAAAGATGCATTGTTACAACATCCAGATCAAGAAAATTTTTATTCTCACATCTTTTGCATGAACATCTAAAACCGCCTCCACTACTATTTCTCGGATTAGATAGTGCATAATTAATAAAACTTTGAACCGATTACAATAATCCATCCTCCACAACCCTTGGATTGAATCTCGTTACATCCATGAACAATGCATCTATTTTAATAGTACTCTTAAATAATGATGACAACATGTATTAACTAACAATGTTAACTAAATAAATTTGCAAAAATATTAGTTTAGCTTAAACTTATTCAATCTATTTTAATAGTACTCTTAATTCATCATCAATTATCTATATAAATTAAAATTTCTACACATTTACTGAAAATTTCAACTCTGTAATAAAATTGATAAAATATAAAATGGACTCATTAAATAAGCCATTATTTATTTCATCACAAAACACATAAATTTTATCAATTTACAAACAAATACAATTTTACAAAATTTAAAACAAACCCTAACACGTACAAATCATAAATCCATACAACAAATTTCTATGAGAAAAAACTATAAAACAAGTAAACACCCAAACAAAATACATATACTACAAAAACATGCAAACAATATTAACATTTAAAAATTGAGTTCAAATATAAAAAATGGTAGATTTGCTTACTTAAAGTGAAGAATCCTTAATAAAATTTGAATTAGAACACAGATGTTAACAAACTGAGTGTTATGGTGTCCAAATTTGTTGTAGGAGGTTGAATTGTATTAAAATTGGGGGAGGGATGATTGTTTATTGCAAAAAAAAAATAAAAAATGCAGAAGGAAGAAAGAGAAACGGGGGAGGGGGGAGGAGGGTCAATTGCTAGGTCATAAATTGTCGCTATAAATTCAGCATCACCAAGCGATTTGTTTTTTTTGAATCCTACTATAATACCTTTCGTAATTCTCTCGATACTTTATCATTGGGTTAATTCCGTTGGTGACATCATCTATACAAGTTACATGTCATTGTATAGTTGGAATTTTTTATTCTTTATTTTCTCAATATATTTCCTTTAGTATATATCAAGAGAATTTTTTTCTCAGTGTTTACCGATGGATATATGGATGAAAAATTATCGATAAAGGTCATTACAATATACTGACGGAAAAATTTCATCACTGTTTCCGTTTGTATTTGTCATTTTTTTAGTAGTGAGCATTGAAATTTTCAATCAAGTGGGATAAAAATATTTGTTCCTTTCGTGTGTGGAGTTTTCTTTTTCTAATAATGTTGTTTTATAATCTTATCTTGTGCTCGATCTATAGATGCAGCTAAAGATTTTATTTCAAATACATTTATGAGCCAAAGTAAATTGTTTAGGCTTTGCTTGCACTACCAAGCCAACGAGACTCAAACATATAGGAAATTATTTTAGGTTTGTTTCCTCCCTAAATAGGCTTGGTTCCTCCACAAACCCAAAAACTAGAAATTCATTTCCCAGTTTTTTTTTTTTTTTTGTAAAAGTTACATTTATGGGCCCAGACAAAGTACTGTAATAAATAAAGTCCATTATATCCAAAAATAACAAACAAGAGGAATATGAGGAAAGAATCATTAACAAAAAAAAATAACGTTGTGGCATTTTTCATACAGCAGATCCTATTGGCCTGCATTGTGGAGACATACTCGATGTGCTGTGGATCGAGATTTTTTTTTTCATTCATATTGTTTTTTAATTATTTTTTTAGAATTGAATTAACGATTAATTTAAGTTAATTTATTAAAAAAAATTTTTAAAAAAAATATCAAAGTAAAAAAAGCAGGGAAAATAGGTGACAATATCAAATTTTGTGGAAACAAATTCAGCTGGGTCCTTATATATATATTTTTTTTCAGTTCCTTTGGTTTTTGAAATTTTAATTTCAATCAAGAATTTTATTTTTTATTTTGGTTGGGAAAATAGGTCTAATAATCCCTTCAATTATTGGCAGGATTGAATCAAATTTCTGTTGATTCTCTAAATTTGACCCTTAATTATTGGAAAAATAAATAAATTTGTATCGTTAATGTGTATTCTTCATTTAAAAAACCTTGGAAAACTTGTAAAAAAAAAATATAAAACATCTCTAAAAATATCGCTGATAAAAAGAAAGTCTTGATTAATATCGATTTAAATCATGAAAATAATCAATTTTAATGTTAATAAGTTTTAGTCGATAAAAAAGTCATGTATGTATTATTTGACTTTCTTGTGGCCTAAAATAATGAATCTGAGTTTTTAGGGTATTTGAAATTATTTACGAGTTTATCAATATGTATAAAATGCTTTAGATAAAAAGTGATTTTATAGGTCAAAAAAAAAATTGAAAAACCTCGATTTTCAGCCACCATTATTGTAGAAATTTGGGAAAAAAGAGGTGATGTGTTGCCCTGTCTTTTTTTTCAAAAACGTTTTAGATCAGATGGCATGTCCACATTTCCAAATAAAAAAAATAATGGCCCCGTATATGGGTCCTTTTTAATTTAAGCCAGGTGCGAGGCTTTGGCTTGAAAGCTCTAGCAGTGCATGATTTTTTTTAAAAAAAAAATTGATAATTTTTTATATTTATTTTTTTAAAATATTTTTTAAATTTATATTTAAATTAATAATTTTTTTTTATTTTCTAGATTATTTATCTAGCTTTTTAGAAATAACAATTGCTTTTTAATTATTTTATATGTATTAAATGTTTCAAAGAGATTATTTTAATTTACTTATATTTTTATTTATGTTTTATATAAATAAACTTTATTTTTATGATATGTTTATAAAAATAAAAATTATTTATTTTTGGTAAGAAAAAGTGACATTTAAGATAAAAAAAAATATATTCATTAAAAGGAATAGTCAGGGTTAAATATCATAAATTTTCATTTTTTATTTTTATATGAATGTATATCCTATTATTTTAAAATTTGATTGGAAGTAGCAGCACCTTCTCACTTTATTAGTTTATTTATTCTAAGATTTATTTTCTTTAGCGCAAACAATGTCTTTTTGTTTCTTAATTCAGGGAATCATGATACAGTTAAATACACTTGCAACATTTATCCTATTTTTTCTATTATGTTATAGATTAACTTGAGATCTTACACCTGACACTGTATTAATAACTTTTTTTTGTATTTATTAACGTATATGATCTTCATTTTATTTTATGATATGTAAGTATCAACCTTTCAATTCATAATTATATTTTTTTATGTCAAAAAACATGTTAACAATACTTATATATTTATTTTTTTGCGTTAGAAAAAAATTATTAGATTCACAGTGAAGCAAGTCGAATAAAAGTGTTAAGATTTTTGTTAAAATTATTGGTAGATATGGTTCCTGATCTATTTAATTAAATACATGCTTAAGTTTCTCAATTTATAATTATGAATTTTTTGTCAAAAAAATATGTTGGGAAAGCTTGTATATATATATTTTTTTATCAATTAGCTAGTTAGTGTCTAGTTATTGATATATTTTCATATGTCTTTATATCATGTTTTATTATGTTACTTCAATTTCAATTGTTGGATCCAAATTAAATGTGATTTAATGGTGATAAAAATAACAACAACTTAGTGATTGTTTTATTTTCTCTCACCATCTAATAATTAATGATGCCATCTGAAATAAATAATATTTTAAAAAAAATATAAAAAGATCAAATAGAAAATTTACGTACTCAATCATCATGATATAATATCAAAATGCATCTTAATTAATTATTAGGAATGTAGCTTAATTGATTTGTTATTTAGAAATTATTAATTTAAATTTTATAAATTTTAAAATCATTTAAGATTTATATAATTAATAATTTCAGAGTCTATAAAATTAATTAAAGTAGATGTAAATTAATTGTACACTAACATTAATCTTAAAAAAAATACACCTTGATTATATGAAAAATTGACACGGTGTTTGTTACTCCTGCACGAAGGTGAGGGAATGATGTGATTGATGGAAATTTATAATGTTAATGCAGCTTAGAGACCTTCCTATTAGTAGACTGTCATTTCAACATAAGTAAGCGTTTTAAAATGCGGTTAAATTTGCATTTTTAAAAATATTAATTTTATTTTTATTAAAAATTAATTTTTTATACATTTCATATCTAATTTTTAAAAATTAAAAAAATATTATTTTAATACATTTTAAAATAAAAAATACTAACCACGACCACAATTTCTAAATATACATATTAAGAGTATTGTCAGTAGTGCCATGAAAATTGTATTTTAAAATTATTTTTTATTTGAAAATATATTAAAATAATATTTTTTATTATTAAAAAAATATTTTTAATATTAATATATCAAAATAATATAAAAATATATAAAACATTAATTTAAAATAAAAAATAAGAAAAATTCAATTTTTTCAAAAAATTATTTTTAAAATGCAAAAACAGGTATTAGAAAATGTAATAAAGTATATCTGGATTGTAAATTTTTCCCCTGCAGTTACAGTATATATGCTTTTATTTCCTGAGCACATGCAATTTATTAAAATGGGAAATGAACGTTGTCTACTGTATGATCTAGAGAGATTAAAAACATACAATCCCTATGGCGGGTGAAGCATAAATGTTGATTTAATATGGAAAGTCCAGATTTTTCTATTCCAAGCTCTTCTTCACCCATGAGAGAGCATGATTTTTCTATGCATGTAATAAGGAGAGTCCCTAGCGCTTTGGAAATTGACTGGGCAAACTAGCAAGCCCAGATTAAAGCCGATCAACTCAGGCTTGCTAGAGGACAAGTAGAAGTTCATTGTTTTCTTTTTAGAGCACTATCCAGATTAAAGCCATCTTCGCAAACACCAAGAATAAAAGAACAAGTCCCAAGAACCAGAATTCAAAGAAGAATTCATATCTTATATTGCATTTAACAGGTTTTTCTGAGTTAATTTAGTTTTTTTTAATAGATTTTTTTTATTTTTTTTATTTAATATTAGATTGGTTAGAAATTGAACTTTATAATTTTTTTTCTATGAAATTATTCCTATCTCATGTTTCAACCTTTTAGGTTGTGAGTTTGGTAAGTTAATTGAGTTGATTCAAGTAGTTTGTTTGTCCTTTATTAATTATTATTTTTGAATTTTTTCTTTCTATATTGGGTTGATTAAAAATTAATTTTCATAATTAATTTTAATTTTTTATATAAAATTATCATAGTCTCATGACCCAAGTTATAGACTTGATAGGTTAATCCAGGTCGGTCCAATATGTCATAATTTTATTATTTGCAAACAAATATTATTCAATATGTCATCGTATCAATATTAAAAAAATATGTTGTCCAATATACATCAAAGTTTGAGTTTATGATTAAAATATTTTTTTAATTAGAAAACACATTATTAATGCTTGAATATTTTTTTTACATTAATTTGTTTTTTATTTGACTCACAGTGCAACACAAACCAATAATATAGTAAATTTTAAAACAACAATACCTTCACTTTGATTGAATGAGTACATTAAGTTCTTTGGTGTCTATAGAAGAAATATTTAAATCAAATACTGTTGAGATTCAACCAACCTTATCAATACCTATCAAAAAATTATCATGCTCCTTATTCATCCCCACAACCACCTTCAATCTCATCGATATTTATTAAATATAAAATTAAAATATAATTAAAATATAAATATTACATATCAAGCAATACATTATTTAAAAAAAATCAATAATTAAAGGATGAATCATCCATTATCATCATTTGAATTATTTTGAATGGTCATTGTAGAGAGATCATTGTGAAAACTCTACTTTTTTAGTTATCAAAGTTAATGGATCATCTTCTAATATCCAATTCTCATTATTATAATATGCTTAAAAACTAATTGGATCATAATTTTGACCTTTTTAATAATTCCTACATGTTCAAAGTGAAGGTAAACACAATAAAAGTATTAATAATTATACTTAATAAGATATAATAATATTTAAAGAATTAGAGAAAAACTAATATTTTTGTTTCAATCTCAAATCTTAGTTGATGTAAACAAAGTCATCAAGTCTTTAACGCTCCAACCTATTTATTTTTTTAGAGTGGATATGTTAAAAAAATACTTCAATTCTTCTCGCAACCTAAAAACCTACAAGTTTAACTTAAAGCTCATATAGCCAACTTTTATAGATTTAGAGTACAACTTCCATATGTCATCCACCATTCGTCTCTAATAAAAATTAACAAGTAAGATCATGTCAAAGATGATATTTTTTATTTATTTTGAATATGAAAATAATAATATACCTAGACGTAAAAGGATTTGATCATTTATCATAGACACTAGAACAAAATCATGTTCTGCAATCCTAAGCAATTTCATATTACTTGTAAGCTTGCCTTGCAATGTTGAATTTCCATATGCAAATTTCTCAATAATAGAAGGAAAAAAATGGTGTTCATATATTTATCCAATAGATTTACATCATATTGAAATCGAGAATTCAACAAAAATCCTATTGTATAAAGTTTCCTATAGAGTTAGTTGTTCATCTCATTGATTATTGATAATAAAAAAAAGTTGTACGTACCCTAGCTTTTTTTTTTTTGAAATCTGAATATTTATTTCTTTAAAAAATAAATAGCATCATACAAATATTCAATTGAAAGCTTGTCATCACTGTCACCAATTTATAAAACTTGAATTAAAGGTTTAGTTATTCGTGAAATTATTGCACATTCTTTTCAAAATACAAAGTTAAACGCACTCCTAATAACTTTTTAGCTTTGATATCTTTAGCATAAGTAGAGGACACAGATTCCCTATATGTCACCATAACTCTTAAATCATGTTTTTGCACTAAAATGCTTTATAATGCAATGAAATTAGTAGCGAATGCAGTAGGAGTTTGACAAAATATTTCTTTCTAACTAGGAAACTTCCTATCAAATACAAATGATAACAATTTTTTTTCATATATATATATATATATATTTATTAATTTTAATAAATCAAGTCAATTTTATTCATTTCATTATTTTTTGTCTTTTTTGTTTATTTTTGTGTGACAAGTTAAATTATGAAATAAAAAGAAGAAAATGAAAAAAATACCTAAAAATAATAATAAAAAAGAGTGGAATAAAATACAATTGGGGAAACATTGAACTAATAATTGAATATTACAAGCCAAGGATTGAGTTGAAGAAGGTAAAAAATATTATGAACAATTTAAAATGCAATTAGGGACATAATTGAAGATAAGATTAAGGAAAATGGGTTGATTAGGCTGGAGTTAAAAAAATTGAAGGACCAAGGATGAATGTATAACAAATAGCCAAACCCAGGGGTCTAATTGCTTTAATTAGGTGTGAAATTGAAGATGAAAAATAAGATTTAGGGCAAAATTGATTAAAAAATGCCCAATTTTGGGAACCAAAAACTAAACTAGAATAAACGCTCAAACTCAAGGATTTAATTTATTTATTTAGTGATTAAATTGAAAATAAAATAAAAAATTAAAACACTAATTGAATGAAATTGGAAAAATAAAAAAACCAGGGACTGCAATGAAAAGGCAGAGACATTCTAGGGTCTAATTAAATTATTGTGCCTTTCCAAAAACAGCGTCGTTTTTACATGGTTGAAAAAAGAAGAAGTAGACGATGTTGTTTTGATATGTTCTTCAATATCTGGGTGTGGAAAACATAGGAAAAGGCTTTGTTCATGGGATTTTTGGCTTAGGCCCTCAGCTGTGATTGATCCCTAGATAAGATGCAATCACGTGGAAATTAATCTTCAGCATTCAAAAATCTTATTTTAATGCCCCAAATCCTTGCAAAATACCCAACTAGCAAAAGATTCTGAAACGTCGGAATGGCCTTTAATGGGAGATTTGGGTGATTACAATCCTGAATCTCTTCATTACTTGTGCCTATAAATAGAGAATAAGAAACACAGAGATAGACAAAGAGAAAAGGGGGCAGGAGATAGAGCAGTTGAGAGTTCAAAACTTTAGTTTCTTCTTCTTAAAAACATGAGCCTTTATACTGTTTTTTTTTTTTAAATTTTTCCAAGGTTTCATTATTTAAAAACAGAGATGGAGTGAAGGGATAAGGTGGATATAAGCTTTCACTGGTTTGGATAAAATTAGTAGAAGAATCCAGGCCTGAAGAGAAAGAAGGACATGACAGAGGCAGTCCACAGGTGTTTGAATAGCAGTCTTGATATTCCTTTTGATGCTTAGCTTGTACATATTGATGCATTTGGGAAACTAGTTTGTCATCAAACAGTATTAATCATCTATTTTTTTTTTATTTTTTTTTGACATTATGGGACTGCATAATTAGCTTTTTCTAGAGTCAATAGGTTGTTGTTCTTCACATCTAGCTAGGGCCTTAGATTCTCGTTGAAATTTTCAATTCAATGAGAAGAACCATTTCTAAACCTGCATCTCGATTTATTCAAAATCTGCGTAATAGGTATTCAATGACTGTTAGAAAGGCCATAAGCTATTAGGTAATTCTTGAACTTGAGATGGTCAGGCTAAGGGTAACTTGCTTTTACAATACAATTTTTTTTATAATTCATAAACCAGCAGTCTAAAGTTGTTTAAGAAACATAAGCAAGAAAAAAAAATAACAATTGATTGTTTATTTTGAGTAATTAGTTGTGGGTTGGTTTGATTCAAATATATGTTTGGTCAAAATTATTGTTAAAATTGTTGTTAAGCAAAACACATGTTGAAAATATTTGATTAAAATTATGGTTGAATTTGAAGTTTGTAATAAAAATACAAAAAAAACATGTAATTAATTATTTTTTTTTCAAATTACATTAATATGCATTTCATTATTAATACATTGTAAAGAAAAAACAATGTCAACTAGAACACCGATGTTATTGTACCATTACACTTGTTACAATCCCATCATGAATCAAATCCATACGCGAAGCCCTCTGATTTTCATGGGTTTGTGAACATGAAACAACATTATTTAAAAAAATCTTAAGGAACAAAATTGAGATTGCGATCAAATTCAGCAAATGTCACATATTGTTGCGACTTCCTTCTAATATAGTTATATAGTATCATGGATGCCACTACAATATGAATTTGTATTTTGTAAGGAAAAGAAGGCATGTTCTATAAAATTCTTCACCTTTTTTTCCATACTCTAAATGTATGTTATACACACAACTTATTGAGAAATGAAAACGACTAAAGAATTCCTCCCGAGTTCTTGATTGTCCTCGCCTTTAAAGTTTGGACAAGTGATATCTTTAACCTTTATATGGGCTTAAAAGCCATACTTACTAGGATATCCTAAATCAACCACATAGTATTTGCATGCAATAACATATAATGACTTTGTTATATACTCCCCAATGATTACAATAACATTTACTTGTTTTAAAATAAATAACATTAAGTATTTTGGTTGGTGGTGAGATTTGATATTAGGATTGCCTATTGTCTTAAGAAAAATACGCGTGTTGTGTGCTCTCTCTTCTCTCCCTAGCCTAAACAAAAATGAATTGCATGTCAAAACTATATGCAACCATAATATTTTGCGTCAATACACCTTTTTTGTAACGACCTGGTATTTTCACAACCTTTTAAGTCTTGAACCTATTGAAATTGGGGTAATTTATTTTACATATTAGCATCATGTTTCCAACCTTTACATCATTTAAGCCTATACTAAAATTTAGACAGGTTTCCTTTTAATATGGATCATTCCCAAACCATCGACTCCTACATACACAATGATATCACAATCTCAATATTGTCCAAACTTCTTGGACCTTAACCAATCACATTACCAAATCAAGAATACAATTCATCTATCATTCCCAATTTTTCATTTCATAACTCATGTACAATTATAGTATAAACTATTTTACAACAAGTGACGTATATAAAATATAAGAACATTATGAACTAGTTACATACAATATTAATTGAATAAAACTAGAGTAGGTTTAATGTCATATTACAACCCCAACAAAAGAGATTAATAATTAAGTTACGAACATCCTTAGTATTAATTTCATTTATATATAAGTTAGTCTCAAAATTATATTATAAAAGATAGTCAACATATTAAAAAATTACATAATCATCACCTAACCAAAAAAAATGTTAAGTAAGGTCTATTGTTCTATTCAAGTAAGTGATAACCCTAAAGACAGTTTATTCTTATAACATTAAAATATCATGCAATGAATACATATTAAACACACATATATCAATGATATAAGCCGAATCAATTTTGCCAATCTTCTGGTAAATACATCAATCTATGCAAGATTCTAATTTAGTACATTTCATTCATTTTTTGATGATCTTATATTTCATCAAAGTGCTCATTTTACTATCTTAGTCACATTATGAAAATTTTTATTCCCAACACGTTCAATTTATGTTATAGTTTGTTTAATCAAACACATCTAATTCGTACAATTGTGTGTGCGTGTATCATTACCATTTTTGGTTCACACTATTTTTTTAATTCACAATACATTTAAATTTTATCACCTTTTGTCTCCTAAACATATTTGTGCCCTTTAGGCATACTCAATTTATTCTAATCAAACACTCATGTTCTCTTACCACATAATGTATCATTTTAACCTTATGAGTGATTATATGCCTAGTTTAATCTCTTGTAGTCTATACTTATTATCACTAGGTTTCCTCATTTCAATTCCTTTTTATATAACCCAAGCTATGACCCTTCACACTATTTATGACTCTTTTCCAAAAAGACTTAAGACTTGAACTTTACCTCGACTTATTATTTTAAATGAAAACTTTCTTAACTTAATGAGATGTCGGTTGAGCTTTTCTTATCGAAAACTCTATCTAAATGCTATCCTACCATTTCTTGTACCAATCATTTCACAAAATTCCAACATCATCCTCACACAAGTAATTCCATGTAATAACCCTATTTTTTTAATTTTAAAAAAGTGTTTCAGATAATTCGCTAGACATGAATCATTGAAAATCCTGGAAATATTATTATTTTTATTTATCCACAAACATTCCAGACAATTTCATGGTTTAACCATCTCGAAACTTTACGGTTATATCACAATTGAAGAATAGAATTCAACAAACCATCTATGCCATGAACTCAATCACAAATTCTTATTAATCCAACACTCAATGCAATAATCATGATTTACTACTTCTATTTAACAATTGGGTTTCATCCAAAATTTTATTAACAGTCCAACTAGTCGGTCATCTAGGCAATAATAACTCCACACAAATCCATTTAAACCAAATTACATATTCTAGTCATCAAACAAACTGATGTCTTTAGCCCATTACCGAGCACTAGCTCAGTTGCCGAGTAACTAGTTCGACAATATAGCCCATTACTGGGCATTAGCCCTATTCCTGAGTAAGTAGTTCTACAACATAGCCTATCTTTGGATAGATGCCCCATTGCCAGATAACTAGTTCCACAACATAGCCCATCATCATGCACTAATCTCATGATAATATCCATTTACTGGCTGACTATCTCATACGTTAGTTATTTTATTCTTCTCATCACCTATATATTTCTAACATTGACATCTATCTTCTTCTTTTTTCCATTGTCGTGGTTAAACACGAATTACTCATGGTTATTGTCGTTATGACCGATAATAATTTTTACATAAAAACTTCTATCGTTGCGGTCAAACACAAATTACACACGGTTATCACAATTATGATCGATAATAATTCATACATATAAATTTTTGTCATTGCAGTCAAAAGTCAATTATAAATAATTTACCGTTGTTGCGATCAATCACACTTCATAACATACCGCGTGTTTTTTGCCTATACATTTAATTACAAAACATACCAATTTTTGTATAAGCCATCAATTAATAATACAATACATAACACAATCAATTAACCATTGTAAATTTAACAATTTCAAAAGCATATTTAATTAAATAAATAGGCTAGGGAGGGTAAATCTCTTACCTTAACTCTTATTGTTTAAGTTCTCGAGAAGTCGAGTTTTGTCCCGCACGCTTCTCCTATAACTCCACATAACAATCATTATTAGTCACACATTCCAATTTGAATTTCATTTATATTATTTTCCATTCAACATATCCAAACAC
>Ga0325410_1004486_pt1 | contig 15587 bp, 11 predicted proteins | sample PopdelMetagenome_16_FD_206182 | JGI IMG/M metagenome (GOLD analysis project Ga0325410, IMG submission 206182) | Populus deltoides microbial communities from Bellville, Georgia, United States - Xylem-PdIQD-R3 | ecosystem: Host-associated > Plants > Phyllosphere > Stem > Wood/Secondary xylem...
GAATGGAGGGAACACGTGTGGATAAAATAATTACAAATATCGATTTATTTTAGTCATTTCTTGTGCTAGAAAATCAATGTATGAATTAACTATCTCTAATTAATTATCTATACTTGCATAATTTAATTATATTTATTTCATAAAATAAAAGAGTCATCGTAAACATTGACAACATTAGATCACTTACCTATGGTACGATGCGGGTTAAGTTTTTATTCATCATAAAAAAAAATTTAAATATTATTCATGTGTATTTTTTAATAAATAAAATTTTAACGGTTTGAGCCGATTTTTATTCTAAAAAATTGAACTGAATCGAAAATTGTGAGGTAAATATATAAATTGATAAGTCAATCTATTTTTTTCATTTGAAATGATATTTTTGATAAAAATTAATTGAAAATAAATTTTATTAATTTTGGGACTGCTGAACAATTCTCAAATTTTAGTAATTTTGGGATTGGATCATCGAAGCAGTTGGTTGTAATATCTCATATCATACAACAGAGCAATTTAAACTAAACTCCTGGCTAGAATCTAAACCATACTTGTCTTAACAAGGACTTTGAAAGTTTGCCACGAGCAAGTCTTGCTGCAAGAAGGTGTCCTATTTTTAGCCGTGGTCCCATGTATGAACCCTCTCAACAAAATCTGTTAAAGATCTTTCCACTTCTTGAATGGTCTATTTCTCCAGTACCAGGAATATATACCCTTGAATTTATAAGAAGATAATGCCATTTGCATCCCTAGCGAAGTAATATAGGCTTGCTCTGCTGTTTTCACATTCCAGTGATTCTCCACTCTCTCTCTCTCTCACCTCTCTCTCTCTCTCTCTCTCTCTCCCTCCCCCCCTCGCTCATTTGTTTCCTGCTTTAACTATGTATGGATACTGCCTTCTTTTGCTGCTTTCGGTGAAGAAATTATATGAGCTTGTGAGTTTCACTTGTGCCGAGCATTAAGCTGATGTCACATTGTATCTATTTTTTATTTTTAACGTGTGAGTTCGGGGTATCTTACAAGTCCGGAGTTAATAATTATATAAGTTTTCAATGGTTCCTGTACTCAAATTAAACAAATCTAAAATCTTCCCAATTATAACACATTATATCTTCCACAGCTTGAATATGACCAAGAAAATTGTATGTTAGCTAAGAAAATTTCGTGGCAGGAGTCTTATAAGAATGGTATGATTAATGCTAGTATCATTTATGGATATTACTTGTATGTCAGAACCTTCTTTCCTCATCTCCACGCATCTCCAGATTATTGCAGCCACTGAAAGAGAATGATTCACATGTTTGGTCTAAATGCATTGACGAAGACAAGGTAGGAGCTGTCTTGTAGTATTATAAAGGGGAATTTAACCATATTATATCACATTGAGCATTATACATAAAGGAATTGCAATCATTGTACGGTATAATACAAGTTTAGCCTAATGGCACTCTCTTTTGCTAAGCAAGAGAAAGAGAGATGACTCGATATTGAGGTTGCCACTATTATGGTTGCTAAACTAAAAGAAGTGAAAGATGCAAGTAGCTACATGACATGACTTCCATAGCTGATCTTCCTTAAAAATCACTTGTTGCTAAAAAGTAAATTCGAAAGCAGTTTTCTTCTTATTGATTTGGATTTAGGGATGCCTAGAGGCTTCCCAAAAGCTTTCGAAGATTGATTCATGGGGGCAGTTGAATAACTGCGAGGGAAAGCTGCGGGTGTCGCCGCCTTCAAGTTGCCGGGATCTGTCACGCCAACCACTCTAGCACTCTGGCATGGCCTCAGTTCCTTGTAGTCTACCTTGTCCTCTTTTAAGAAACATTTATCTTCCCATACTACTCCAGATGAACCCTGCCTCCTAAAAGCAGTTGATCTTTGCAAAGTTGCCATGCCCTTAATTCTTGGTCACTCTTATTATCGTACGTAGATTGGGAGATTGAAATGCAAGAATAACTCATGTCCAAGGCATATATAGGAGATGGTTGTGTAAAATAATGTGAACGTAGGAAATACGGGAAAATAGGCCATGGGATGGGATCCAAGGTGGGGAAAGTATTTTCCTATGCCGGCTAAACTACTCTTCAACTCTTGTTTGAGCAATCTTTTGTCGAGATAGAGACCCAACAATTTTCATTAAAAACAGCATAAGCTATACGATGTTGTCGAGGAAAATTTTGTAGCTATTTGTTGAAATTTGTCGAGTCAGATACTAAGGACGTTTTCTAAGCATATAAGCCAGCACAAAGTGAAAAATCTAACTACCTAGACAATTTATCGAAGCATGGTACTACCGCCAAAATCTGGTATTCTCAGTGTATTTTGCTGGAGCTAGAGAATTTGATTTTCTTGTATTTGGTGTAAGAAATTTAGCAGACAATTCTCTCCCCATTTCGGGAGGTTAGGTGAAACCTAGAGAACTATACAACAAAGAGTTGGGATGCATCCAAGCATTCGCCATACTTCAGTGTCCATTTTCACCAAAAGAGACATGCAACCATGCCAAAATCCATTGTCGTTCATATGGGGTCGATTTTTCATTTCAGTGCTTGCATATACACTAGTGTGAACCAACGACCCCTAACAGAACACCCCTCTACCCGTTCATGTTCAAAGGCTTTGACGGCCAGAACTGAGATTTGATAGCAATCTCTTGACTTTTCTGAACCTCAATATTGAAGAAAACTCTCTTTCACTGCTTGATTATGTAAAAATAGCAGGAGTTAATCTGTGTGCTATGGCTACAATACTTTGAAAGTGCCACACTTTTGTTTAACTACGTGCAATAAAGACAGATTGTGACAACCCAATTATACAGCACACCCACGGAAAGCATACAGTGTTTCTCATCATCACAGGATAACAAGGTTTCTTATCTTCATACAAGAAAAATTCTACAGCCTTCAAAAACTTACGTTACATAGAAATTTTCTTTCCATATTTTCTACTGAATTTATCGACTTGCCACCATTCCTACCAATACATGTTAAGAATTGTCAATTTGGGATCTGGCAAACTTATTGGCAACTTTGCAACTGCCTGTCAAACTTGCATGTCAAATAAACCACATAGCAGCAATATTATGAGTGGGAAAGAATGATGGTTTTGGTTATTTCCATTGGATAGACAACAGATCATCTCTAAATCAAACTCAATCCAGGAAGCTTTTTTTCTTTTTCCTTTTTCTTTTTCTATTTTTGCGAGACTAGGAACAGGAATTTCAATGACTTCTTTGTTTTGTTGTTTTATGGTAAACACAGGGAAAGAGGAAGGGCTTGATACATTACATATGTTGCCTCAAATGCCACCATCAGATACATTACAAATATACAGTGTTTCAACTTGAAGATACAGTTTCAGGAACAGACCTTTGAAATGGGTTCCGATGTTCAGGAACACCATCTTCAGCACGTTTATCTTCAAACCATTTCACCACTCTTTTCCGGGGCAGGTTTGTCACATGTACAATGCTGTTAATCATAGTGTTCTGCATTGTTTATAGATACAAAGAGGACATAAGGAACCAGGATTTCCCCATATTAATACAGCATAATTGTGAACTGAACAATAAAAACCTTGTGAAAAGTTTGTACAGTATAAGCAGGAAACTAATCTAGAAAGAGTTTAAGGGTAATGCTTAATAATAATTGATGACAGAACTTCCGCTGGGTCGGATTCATTTGATTGGGAAAGAATAAAGATAAAGGCCTGTGTATTGACGACACCCACGTGCATGTAAAAATTATTGAAGGGTAAAACTGTCTCCAAATACTCTGTTATAACCCAATTTTGGCTTGTAGGCTTTTAATTTAATTTTACGGGGATTAAAATTTAAAATTAAAGCCATTCTTCTGACAAACCTTGACTGTATGACATTTTTTATGTGTGCATCACATAAATTATAAAATCCATTTCCTATAATTGATTGGCAATTCATATAACTTCTTAGACTATTGGATCCACATTTCTCATAGCACAAAAAATGCAATATCAGTGCAGAGAGCTTTTTTCACAACAGAGAAGGCTGAGAAAACTAGACTCACAGTGGGCCTCTTAGTTCTTCTATAGACTCTTTCAAGAGTTTCAACATGGACTTTCTTCAGTCTCTTTCGAGCAAACCAACTATCCTGCCTAACATGAACTGGCAATTTCATCTCACTCTCGGATTTTACAACATTCTCCTCTCTTGTTTCTTCAGGAACAATTTCACTTGGTTTAGTTTCCGGCATCACCAGTGTAGGTGCAAGTTCATCAGGTAATGCAGCACTCATCATGACAAGATTTGGAGGAGGGTCACGAAGCAAGTTAAGAACAATAGCCCTATCAAGACAAAGCTCTGCAGCAAGACTTTTAATCTACAAACAAAAGAAAAATAAATTTATAAACCAGAAATATTCGCAATTGCCACTATATTTTGAAGTTGGTCAAAATCACATCGCTGTAAAGACACTTACACCTGTTTTGCGGCGCCCAATTTTTAAAACTCGTGCGAGTCTCCGAATTTGCCAATTCTTAAGTATCAAAGGTCTTTCCCCCTCCTCCTCTTCTTCTTCATCACCGTCATTATCCTCAACATCATCCCCAACTGAACTAGCCATTTCTACCTCAACATCATCATCTCCACCAACTCCTAGTGCCTCCTCTAACTCGCGTTGGAGCTTTTCAAGGTCTTTTTCACTTAAATCACCATCTTCATCATCGCCATCACCCGTTGACAAATCATCACTTTTAAGGTCTTCTTCTAACATACCAAACAATGCCTCAAATGCATCTTCATCTATCTCATCTTCTTCCCTCACTTCCTTCTTAGATACACTTTTCTGAAGGAAAAAAAAAATCTTTTTGACAAGTAACACAAAATATAAACAAACAATTTTCCACAAAAAATCACTTTAAGCTTTTCAAAATTTCAGTTTATTAAAAAATGCAAAAAATCATTTCTTCTTTTTATTTATTTATCTCGTGAAGTGAAAATTTATACTAACATTAATCAGACAAATAAATTATTAAAGTCACTCGAACGGAATAAATACAATTGAATTAATTAAAAGATAAACATTGCATTTTCTCAAGAAACAATAAATAACTCTATTCAATTGCAAGAAAAATTAAACACCACTTTCCTTTACTCTTCTTCTCCAATTTTCCCAGTACCCAAACACACACTTTCACCATGAACCATTTCTTTCAATCTTGTTATTATCTATTATAAAGTGGAAAAAACTCAAATGGGGTATCAAAAGATTACAATTTTACTCAAATGTCGTCATAGTTTTCATTTTTTTCTGCCATTTCAACTTAACTATCAATATCCTAAACAAATTATTCAACAAACCTCACCATAAGCACGAACACACACAAAAAGAGCATGGGAATCTACCAAAGCTGTAATAATAATAACAACTATAAGCGAAGACCAAGAGCTGTTAACAGCTAGTATTGTAAACACGCATTTACCTTCTTTTTCTTCGAAGAGGACGTGACTGTGGAGTTGTGGTTTCGACGGCGAGAGAAGGCGAGGGTGGATGTAGCAAGAGAGTGACGTCGAAGAAGGAGATTGGATGGCCTCAGATGGAGTCCATCACTAGAGTGTAAAGATGTTAAGCTTTGAAATGCTGTTGAGGCGCTTGAAGATGACAGAGCGAACGCCATTTTTGCAGCCTTTCTGCTCGGGAGAGCAGATTAACATCTGTGATAAATATCTTTGGGATAAGCTCTAAACGCCTCGTTTCATTCACCCACAGGGTTTTAGTGAATTTTCATTTCCATTTCTTTTTTTGGATGGATTTTTCTGTTTTTTTAGAATATGGTTTTTGTGAAATTAAATTAATAATTAAAATTTCTACAATGATTCGTAAGATTTTATGTCATGGTTAAACATAAATTCCTCCGTTGATATAATTTTTTTCATTTAAAAATATATTAAAATTAATAATTTTTTATAAAAACATTTTAAAATCAATTTATGTGTTAATAGAAACTAAATGATAATTTTGAAAATACATATTCCACGTTGTTTAGATATATTCATAGAAATTTAATTAATTTCTATTGATGTTGATCTCATAGTTTGAAGTAAAAAATAATTAATAAATAAAACAAATCTTTTTAATAATCATCATGTAAATTGTTTATTGGATGTTTTGTTATAAAGAACGATAATGATAAAAATGTAAATAAAATTCAAATTTTTACTTTTAAGATATTTAGTTAAAATAAATAAAGTGAAAATAAAAATAAAAATAAAAATTAAATATAATTTTATAAAAAATCATATTTTCGCTTGGTAAAAATAGACAGAAAAATTTAACACCTAATAATTTCTCTACAATATTTATAGAAAATAATAGGTGGATGAATTTAATAACCTTGTATTTGAAAGTGTTTGATTGATATTGTGAATTTTTTTTCAAAAATATTTTATTTGAAAATGTTTTTATATATATTTTTTGAAATTATTATATTTAAATCACTTAAAAATATTTAAAAAATAATTTAATATTTTTCTAAACCTCGCACGTTTTTAAAACATAAAACTATGCTAAAAAACTTGGTGGGCTAAAAGTTTGACAAAACGAAGGAGTAGCCCAACCCATGATGAACACTTGGGCCTGCCTGGCGCCTACTGTGTGCTGCCTAATTTATCCTCAATAATAGAACTGTCTTAGTCTCCCGGCACAGGCACCCCCTCCCTTCTCACCTTGCAACACACAGTCTCTCAATAATGGCAACATCAACTGCAGCGGCAGCAGGAACATCAACAGCAACAACAAGGAGGAGGAGTTGGGTAAGCAATCTAACATCATACGCAGCTCGCATCTATTTCTTCATCATCTTTCTCCAGGTCCCCCTTTTCAGGTACTTACTACCTCTCTGTTTTTTTTTCCTTCAAAAATATCACTCTCTTAATCTTTCAATTTCTCAAGATCCACTGTTTTCATATAGACTTCCATTAGATTAACATTTTACTAATTCCAAGATTAGCTTTAGTTTGATACTCGGATTTCTTCCTTCGCTTTGCTTACTCTATGTTGAAAAAATATGGAAAGGTTGAGATTAAGACGAGTGAAAAAACTAAATGGGATGGGTAATGGGTTTCTTTTTCGATCAAGTAATTGGGTTACAAAACGAGGGTTGACCAATCCATTTCAAGTTGGATTCAATCCCATATGACTTCACCAGCTAAATCAGTGACGCTTATAGCTTAATTGATTTTTTTTATACATATAGTAAGGAAACTATGAAATCGAGAAATTTTAGTCATAATTTGAACTTGGTGTTCGAAGTCGTGATCCGGCATTAGGATTGACGTGATAGGACTGGACTGATATGATGAATTGATTTGTCGAAAGTATTTATTTGTCCAAGTATACAATCGGGGAAGAGAATGTAGAATTATGAGCTACACTTTAGCTTAATTTGTAGTTATTTATTTATTATTTTTTGTGTAGGATACCATGTAGATCAGGCATGTGCTCAACGCCAATCCATGTGACATCCTCCCAGTTGATTGCTAGTGAGATCTTTCCTGTTCCTGTAGTGAAAGCTCTTCTCTACCCTGGAGCCGTTGTAAATGGTCTTGTAAGGAACATGACTGTTCCGAGCTGGGATAAGCTGTTGAATATCTATAACTTGACCAGTGCGAAGGAAGCACCTGCAGTAACTGATCTTCAGCGCTTAGAGGTTCTGCTTTTCAACTTCTCATATCCTTTTTTTTTTTTCGAGTTATACAAGAGGAGGGAGACACATTACTTCTTCTTCTTGGCCCTTGGATATGTTTTAAGTAATAAATCGTGCAGACCAATCAATCTTGCAGAAATTTTAAGTACTTGCAGTTTGTATATCATTGTTTTCTTGTTGGGTGATTACTGTGTTTGATAGGAGTTTACTTATTGCTAATGAATTGGGGCTGCAGATAATTTTGTCAAATCAAGTTGAACTCTAAATTCATCTCTTGTGAATTTAGAGATATAATGATTGATTGTTACGTGCAAGCTCAATTTTGTCCTTAAATTCCTCCTAGGTTCATTTTTACCATGTAAAAATTGTTCTTGCTAAATTCTTACTCCCAGACACCATGGCTTGCTTGTAATCAAAAGCAATACCGATGCTATTTTTCCTTTATGTGTTTGCATTTATGGAAATTCTTTTCCTTGTAGATTCCTATTCGGATACTGTTTTGAGCATGATTTTACTCTCACGGGCATCAGGCTGTGCCTGTGAGCTTTCTTTATGTCTTCAACAAGCTCACGTTTATCAGTCAGTGTTTCATATCCATGTGTCCTGTTCCAGGTTCTTGCTGGAAGCTATTTTTCTGTGGCTGGAGCTCTTGTTGGCATTCTAAAACCTGGGAGGATGAGCATGTTTGGAACACTTCTTATTATCTGGGGGCTTGTCAAGGAAGGGATCCTGGGAAAGCCAGCGAATACAGATCCTGCTAAGGCTGTATATGTATACCCAACAATGTTGATTGCCCTGGTCTGTGCCTTCTCGGCTGTGAAGTATGATATGAAGAAGGTTGTGAGAAGTGCCCCGCCTCGGCCCATTGCAAAGCCTCTGCAGAGATCTTCAAAATCTAAGCTGAAATGAGATTCACGCTTCAATTTTAAATGATGTTCCTTTTACTGCTAAACTTCCCAGGGTTGATTAGGTGAAATTTTATCTATTTCTGCCAAAAGCGTTTTTGAGATCTTACAATAGATCTGATATTAAATCTCAGTGGGAAATATGTTGATCACAAAACTGAGGAATCTATAGCCAGAGCCCAGATCAAGAACCTTATTTGAACTTGTTTTGAATGTCAAGGAGAAATGGTTCAAGGAAATGCAAGTTTTATCACTTGTATTACTGTATGATTCCACATTGCTTTTAAGATTTCAGACTTTCCTGTTCTTCTCCATTTCAACTTGAGTCATGAAGGGTGGATAATTTTCTTTACTTCCTCGTTAAAATGTCATGAGCATTTACAGGGTTTCAAGTTTTTTCTTCGAAGTAGGGCTAGCATCTCTTCTCGATTCCTATCGCTGAACCTGAATGAAATTGCGAACACTAGCCAGGCTAACCCTTTGGTGACTTTAGATAAAATTGGAAATGTAGAAAGTGCTGGAGCAGGCTGAAGATTAGATGGCCTAGGTGGACACTTGTTTGCTTTACAATTTGATAATGGGCAAAGGTAACTTAATATTCGCAAGCAAAATTCTGAAATCCCTGCTCGCTTAAAAACAATCCAAATTGTAAAAATTACCCCTCAGATCACAGAGGAAATTATCAATTAAAAGACGGGTTATCATTACAATAGCCAAAAGGTGACAATAACGTCCCCCATAACCACAGCGAAAGGCAGACATTCCTTGCTTTAGCAACCATATACAAAGGCCTGTGAAGTCAAGTAGAGCCTCTCTCTTTTACAATGCGATGGAAAAAATTGAGCCATTGAGAACACGAGAGATACATGAAGAGAAAGTAACAAGCAGAATTCCAGTAGAAAATCGAGCTAGCTACTTCCTCAAGAGCTTGACTTGGAGTTCTAAGTACGCAAGTAGGATCTCACACCACTTTGTTGGCAAGAAAGATAGGTATGCATTATTGTGCTTTGGTTTTCCTTTACATTTGAAGATTATATCTGTATTTTGTATGTATGCCTTCAAGATATTTTCTTCTCTTTGTCTAAACACCAGAAAGTTTCCATCCCAGAAATGTTCTTTACTCTCATTACTCTCAGCTTTTCAAATTACTGGATTTTCTGAGAGAGAATAGAATATTTAGCTGTTCTTTCTTACAGTACTTGCAGATTTATTAGTGAGGGCTTTGTTCGTTGTGTTGCCAGTAGTCATAGTCCTCTACTTCGATAACAAGTGTGGAAATTGTTGAAGCATTAAGGTGAATAGGTGAAAGAAACAAACAATGATACTTCGATCAACATCGAAGAACTAGCAGCTTCAATGAGAGGGGAGTTAAACAGCTTGCCTTTGCTGCCTTCACAGTGCTGCATCCACACAGTTCCTAAGCAACTGCATCCATTGAACGAAAAGGCTTGCACACCTCAACTGGTCTCAATTGGGCCACTGCACCATGGCAAAGAAGAACTAAAACCAATGGAAGAGCATAAAAAGAGGCACCTTCAAGATTTTCTTCAAAGGACTGACTTAAGTCTGGTGGATTACCTTAAAGACATAAAAGAAAGGGAAAAAAGGTTACGCGATTGTTATGCAGAAACCATAGAATTTAGCAGTGATGAGTTCATAATAGTGATTTTAGTGGGTGCTGCCTTCATCATTAAAGTCTTGTTGAGTTATCATTTCAAAACAATGCGAAACGGAAAGGAAAATATCTAGTATTTAATAAACCATGGACGATTCAAGATATAAGGCTCGACATCTGGTTACTTGAAAATCAGCTTCCTTATTCTGGAGGATCTTTTTGGTCCTGCAAAAATAACCTTGCCGTCTGGTATAGGTCAAAGGCTTTTCATCATCAAGCTTACCTGTGAGTTCTCAAAAAATATGTGAGACTCGGAGGAAATGGAAGAGAGATCTCAGATAGTAGAACATCTAGTTGACTTTTTGAGAATTTTCCATAAACCTCGGTCGAAATAAAAAAGAAACAACTCTGATCATACCCAGTGCAACAGAGCTGCATCAGGCTGGTGTCAAGTTCAATTTGGGTCAAGCAAAAACTTGTTTAACATAAAATTCAGTGATGGGGTTCTAGAGATACCCAGATTGCAAATAGTCGGTGCAACAGAGCTTTTATTCAGGAATCTGCTGGCATCTGAGCAATGCCATTGTTCTAAGAACTACATAAATGACTTTGATCATCATCAATCACCTTGCCAACACTGCTAAGGATGTGGAATTACTTGTTCAAGATGGAACTGTTCAAAACTAGCTATGGGGTGATGAAGGGATGTCAGCTCTTTTTCATGGCCTTGTAAAAGAGACTTTTGTCGTTGTCGATCATTTATATTTTTCTGGTCTTGTTCAAGAGCTGAATGCATATTGCAGAAAACCATGGCACAAGTGGCAGGCAACTTTAAAACAAGATTACTTCAATACTCCATGGGCCATTGTTTCTATTATCCCAGATGCTATAAAAGCAGGGTGTTCTATTTTGTCAGTGTATGTACTACCAAACTGTTTTTCTTTCTGTTTTAAGTTGCTTTGGGTTGAGCAGTATGCCAAGTATTACCTTGTGAGTGCAGTCTCTGTTCTGTTGTCAATGTCTCATTTTGTCTAATGACATTGTGAGTTTCTGTAAAACTGCAGCCATCAACTATCTTAATATATTGCCAGTAATGATTCAAGTAGTTTTTGCCTGATCTAGAACGAATACTGAATATAAAAAGAATAAAAAACATTACCCCCTCACAAGCTGATAGTGTAAGAGAAGGAACAATATCGGCTTCCTCAATAATGCTGATATTTATAATCTATGCTTGCAAAGGTGTAAAGGTCATGGTTCGGGCTCACAAAAAATTGAAGCAGACAAAGAACCCATGTCCTCGTGACATTTCTTACGTTAGTTGTTGCTTTGCAAGTTCAAACCGTGAAGGAAAAACACCCGAGAACTTATCCATTCCTTTTAGAGTCACTGCAACAATTGTTCAAGATTCACAACTACAGGTGAATGAAAAAACTATATCTTCTTAAAGATTAAAAAGCTGGAGACCACCTTCCTATACCATTGCTTTCAATTAATAGAATCAAATGGAGGCATAGAGCACAAATGAAGGAAAGAGTAACTAGCTGATTTTGAACAGAGCACTCATGCTTCTAAGGACAGATTTTAAAAAGAATGATTATGCCAGGTATAAATCCTTCCCATCTCCTCATACATGGCTATATGTGTTTCAAAAAGAAAAGTCTGCCATCACATACCTCCTTCATATCTTCTTTGGCAGGTTTTATATTCATAAATTAAGAAAAGAGGACCTTAAGTTCAAGTGAGATAGCTCTGTTACACGTTTAGAATGCATAGAAATCTAGTATTGTTTCCAGATGATAAACTGACAAAGAAGTATAGGGCAGTGGCTTCCATTGAAATACTGAACACGCCATATTAAATGAAATAGTGATCAGGTTCCATTATAAAATTATTAAGATTAGAACTGATTTGGAGAGATACCAGTTTGATCAAAGACTAATCCCATGTACAAAAAATCGGTTTCCTCTATATGTGAGTGTCCTATCCATGGCCCCAACACACCATAGATGACCTTGCAGCTCCAGAACTCCTTTCATCCCTGCTATTTCCCATACGAACTTGAATACTCTAAGAGCCCTGTCTAGCTGCTTCATCCCACTCCAAACCATCTCCTCCTCATCTGAAGTCAAAATCCTTCCCATGCTCAAGAGGAATGCACTCTCACCACCACCACCATAAATGCCACCACGTATGTCAACTTCGATGTCTCTAACATGTCCATAAAGGTAATACAATAGAAGAGTGAACAAACAGCGGGAAGAGTGACCCAACGTATTGGAGAGCTTCTTCTGAACCAAGTTTTCTTGATGTTGAACGTCCTTGTATCCAAGACTTTTATCAATTGACACATCCTTGATTTGAGACAAACCTTCTTTCATGGCTTCAAGCTTCCCCACATGATGAACTGACCACTTTTCACTTTTCAAACACTGAATAAGATCATGAAACATCTCAAGAACATCCTCCCAGTCACCACAACTAGGAGGATAACCAACACGTTTAGCAGGTGCAAGCCTCATCCACGATGTGGAGTCATGCTCAGACGAAGTATCCATATCACTTAAGAACTTTAAACAGCTTGAAACAATCTGATACCCCATGTTGTTCCCTTGGCCTAAACAATTATAATTCAATAAATCCATCTCTGATTTCAGCTCATTTAGTATCTCCTCCAGCGCAGCTCGCCAAATCCGATGCTGTGTAACCTGTTGGCATATAGTGAAACGCACTACCTTCCTCTGTTGTGCAGATACATTAAGAAAGTTACTAACTTTAGTAAGTGAATCCACAACCATTGGCTCTCTTTCACTTGATTTACTAAAACTGACACCCGGGTTCCTACATTTTCCATCAACTAACAACCCCTTCACATTTTCCGAAACTTTTTGCTGAACCGATGGAGACCCAACAAAAAACCTTACAAGTGACTTCAAAGTGTACATCTTATTCTGAATGTACTCATCAACAATGACAGACCCATCATTGACATTCACTAACCTTCCATCAATCATATCCACATGTTTTAACTGGTGGGTCAATTCTGTTATCTTTGGAAACACTTTCTCATACCATTCAATAGGCAAAACCTCTTCTTGGGTTTCTCCGGATGAGTGAAACAACCTCAAATTCAAATGGATAACTCTATTTCTCTTGTATTCAAAGCACTTTACACCGGTGAGAAACTTCTGTACATGTCTATACACCATCATTAGCTAACAACCTCCTCTATCTAATAATAAGTAAACCACACAGCAGGAACACTAACAATATTCACTGATAAGATATTGGATTCTTAAAAATGGGTCTTCAATTTCATCTCCAAAATCAATTCTTTTAAAACTGAAGCTTTCTTTCAGACATTTTATCGAACAAGTTGTGGGCCACAAATCCAGCATACAAAAACAAATGTTGCTGTGAGCTATTATGTGATAAAGAAACACTAAGAAATAACGAAATTTACTGTAAGGAAACAGTTTAGGATCTTGAATGAATGGAGAAGACGATTAAAGCGCGAAACCTGAACTAAAATTGCTGTCACTGTTGTTTGAATTATATAGCCGTTGTTGTTTTGATCTGGTTTTCTCATACGACGGAAATTGATAACTATGGGCCATCTATTTTTCAGACCCAAAAAAGCGGGTTCGTGATTTTTTCATGGGCCGCAAAAGCACCATTGTGCCCTTGAATGGATCAGGTATGGGCCCATAATCTTGATTGATTTAAGTTCTTTTTAGGGTTTTCTTGTTTAAATTGATTTTGAATTTGGCTCATTTTTTCTTCTTATTGGTTGGGAAGAAAACATAAGGTTGAGAAAACCACTCAAACTCACATGAGCATGTTCTTCTAAAGTTTTTATGCAGATTCATGAGTTTAATTTTCAAAACTTAATTTAATTATGAATCATTTCATAAGCCTTAATAAAAAAAAAATTAAATAGAAGGATGAATTTATAATTTATTTTTTAAAAAATACATAAATTTAATAAATTTATTTTACATTTTTATTTTCTAACCAAACATGTTTCTATCTTTTCTGTTCTAGGACACTAACAAAATGAAACATAAAATTGCATTCCAGTATAACCAAAATTTTATTTTTATTTTTATTCTTGAAAAAAATCAAATAGATTCTAAATAGTTATCAATTAGTTTTAAGGATGTTTGAGAGTGTGTTAGCGGTTATTTTTTAAAATATTTTTCGTTTGAAAATACATCAAAATAATATTTTTTATTATTTTTTTAAAAAAATATTTTTGATAACAACATATTAAAACGATTCAAAAATATAAATATATTTTTTTTAACTCAGATTTTCATGAAACACAATTCTAAACGACATCTTAAGACGTCATGATACTATTTTTGTTTATATCTTTTTGATATAAAAAAAAGGGTTGATTTTAGCAATACCACCCATTACTAATTATCTTTTCTTTCTCGGATTCAATTGCATATATATATATATATATATATATATATATATATATATATATATATATATATATATATCATACTACATTGTAGTATTGTGCCAATTATGGATCGAGTTTGAATGTTCATCAATTTCCCAAGATTCATAGAATTTTCCCAAGAGCATGTGAAATGAATTCCCTCGAATTATGGCTGTGTGGTGTGTAGAAAGACTAGGTAGCTAGCTAGCTAGCAAGCTACAACATGTTTGGTTTATAAAAGGAAGTAAAGGGAAAAGCTTTAATAGGATTGGAGCATGCTTGGTTTTATAAAAGTTAGAAAAAGGGAAAACTTTTATCAAAGTTAAACCCATTTTAATTCCTATGCCATGAATTGGATAAAAGCTTCTCTTGTTTTTGCTTCCATTGACCATCACAGTGTTGATAATTAAATCTCAACTCTTGTACTTAATCCACTGCCATTGTATATAGTTTTTCATAGCTTTTAGGGCCCCAGCTGACATTGATTAAAGATGTTGGTGTTCTTCTTTTCTGAGCAATACCACCCATCAATTGTCTTTTCTTTCATGGGATTTGATTCTTCATCAGTTTCCCAGGATTTAAAGAATTTTCCCAGCATATATATGTATATAACTCACTAATTGATCATGCCATTGCTTCGATATATATTTCCCCATTCTTGTAATCAGAGAATTTAAAATGATCATTTACTCCCAGACCATTGTGAGTTTATTCTAATCATCGATCCGCGGCCAATTTCTGTACGTTTATCAGAAATTTTACCTTTGTATACTCATCTTTTTAGAAAGAAAAGGAAAGAAAGTGGATCTAGCACTTTAAGTCCTGCCCTTCTCAACTTCAAAAGCAAAGAAAATTAACAATGCAACTCTCCAAGTAATTATTTTTTTCCCATAAACCGAGAATTTTTTTATAAATAATATAGTGATATTGGGTTAACTTG
>Ga0325410_1004488_pt1 | contig 15584 bp, 8 predicted proteins | sample PopdelMetagenome_16_FD_206182 | JGI IMG/M metagenome (GOLD analysis project Ga0325410, IMG submission 206182) | Populus deltoides microbial communities from Bellville, Georgia, United States - Xylem-PdIQD-R3 | ecosystem: Host-associated > Plants > Phyllosphere > Stem > Wood/Secondary xylem...
TCTTAGATTTCGTAGTTATTTTTAAAACTGGTGATGACTTTCATATATTTTATTTACCCTTTTGGTTCGCCTAATCATGCAGCTTGAATTACATAATTAAGATTGAAATGTAAAGATTAGAAAGACAGAAAATTAAAAGGAATTAAGAGAATCCCACAAGAAGATGACAAGTTTGAATAATACTTTAGATATGATAAGTTGAACTTGAATAGACAGGGTTGGAAAATTTGGCCAAAAAAATATTCTAATTATCCAGGAAATTAAAAATATTGTCTATAACAATGCTATCTGTAAAAATTTTTAAAAATAAATAAAAATAAAAAATCATTGTGAAAATAAAGTTCTAAAAAGTCATTAAAAATGACAAAAAAGCACAAAACTATGGAAACTATGAAAATAAAGTTCTAAAAAGTCATCCCATCTTACATCATCGATGAGTAGTTATTAAATGGAAAAAGGCATGTATATAAGTTTTGAATATGACTACATTATATTATATTATATTATTATACATAAAACTAAAACATATAGAAAATTATTATTGATCAAGACGCATTACATATGGGTCATGGTAAAAGGCTAAAGTGGCTATGGCAACCCCAACACTACATGGCGCTAAGTTAGCCCCAGCGCCACGTGGCATAAGGGCAACTCAAGTGTCGGGTTTTTGCTTCTCATTATTATTATAATATTATTACTTATAATAAAAATTCTAATATTTATACCACAACTGATAATATTTTTAGTATTCATACTATTAATTATAAATAGAATAATAATATTTATAGCACAAATAATACTATTTTTATATTAATACTATAAATTTTAATAAAAATAATAATATTGTTAATGCAAATACTATTCATTATAATAAAATAATAATATTTGTAACACCAATTATACTATTTTTAAGAGTAATACTTTGAATTATAAAAAAATTAAAACATTTATAACACAAATTATACTATTTTTAAGAGTAATACTTTGAATTATAAAAAAATTAAAATATTTATAACACAAATAATACTATTTTTTATATTAATACTTTTAATTATAATAAAAATTAAAATATTTATAACATAAATAATACTATTTTTTATAGTAATTTAATTATAATAAAAATTAACATATGTAAAATCCTTCATCAAGACCCAATAAAAATGGGTCATGCAAGACCCATTGGGTTAGGGTTATGACGTCGTACCCAAGACAATCGGGTCCTACCTTAGACCCAAGATAATCGGGCCCTTTGCCATGACCCAAATGTGCTGGCTCACCTCAAGACTCCCATCGCCACGTGGCGTTGTGGTGGCTCACCCTAAGCCACCCCATATCGCCACAAGGCGCTCGGGTCTGTACATTGGGTTGGCATGCCATGGCTCACCCAAGCACTCTCAAGCACCACATGGCAGACCCAAGCGCCAATGTGCAGGGGCTAACCCGAGTGTCACCTGGCGCTGAGGTCATGGTAAAAGGCCAATTGGCTATTGCAACCCCAACGCCACATGGCGTAAGGGCAACCCAAATACCAGGTTTTCGCTTCTTATTGTTATTATAATATTATTACTTCTAAAAAAAATACTAATATTTATACCACAACTGATAATATTTTTAACATTCATGCTATAAATTATAAATAAAATAATAATATTTATAGCACAAACAATACTATTTTTTATATGAATATTTTAAATTTTACTAAAAATAATAATATTTTTAATGCAAATACTATTCATTATAATAAAATAATAATATTTGTAACACCAATTATACTATTTTTAAGAGAAATACTTTTAATTATAAGAAAAATTAAAATATTTATAACATAAATAATACTATTTTTGATATTAATACTTTTAATTATAATAAAAATTAAAATATTTATAACATAAATAATACTATTTTTTATAGTAATTTAATTATAATAAAAATTAACATATGTAAAATCCTTCATCAAGACTCAATAGAAGTGGGTCATGCAAGACCCATTGGGTTGGGGTTATGACGTCGGACCCAAGACAATCGGGTCCTACCTTAGACCCAAGATAATCGGGCCCTTTGCCATGACCCAAATGTGCTGGCTCACCTCAAGACTCCCATCGCCACGTGGCGCTCGGATCTGTACATGGGGTTGGCGCGCCCTAACTCACCTAAGCACTCCCAAGCGCTACATGGCGCTAGGGCAGTGCAGGATTCATTGAGCTAGGGTTTGGCGTCGAATCCGAGACAATCGGGCCCTGCCTCAAACCTAAGATAATCGGGCCCTTTGCCATGACCCAAATGTGCTGGCTCACCTCAAACCAGCTTCATCGCCACGTGGCGCTCGGGTGGGGTTGACACTCCCTGACTTACCCAAGCACTCCCCAGCGCCACTTGGGGCTTAGTTCTGATTGCTAGGGAAGGGTCGCCCTAGCGCTACGTGGCACAAGGGCAGACCAAGTGCTAGGTGTTCACTTCCTATTGTTATTATAATATTATTACTTATAATAAAAATAGTATTATTTGTCTTATAATTATTTTTTTATTATGATTAAAAGTATTAATATTAAAAATTGTATTATTTGTGTTATTATTATTTTTATTACAATTAAAAGTTTGTGGGTGTGGATGCGTCAATGCCCAACATCAAGTTGGGATGCGTCTACGCCTACTCATCCATACCCACCCCGAAATTGGGTTTGGACGCGTTCTTACCCAACCCCAAGTTGAGTCTTTTCTCATAAAAAACTGTGAATTGTTACAAATCATTCTATTCAGTCTCTAAGTTTTTGATCACAAACACACCTCTTTTTTCATCATTAAATATTAGCTCCATCACACCTTTAGTTTCTATTACTTATCTAACACTGATTCACAATTATAACACTATTAAGCACATTTGTTTCATAGCTCGTGGCAACGCGCGGGTGTGTCATCTCGCTGTAAACTTTATTTTTACTGTAGTAGTTGTTACTATGGATTACACTTTATATTAACATTGCAATCCATAAAAATTCAATTAGGTCCCTAAAGTTTTTAAGAAAGTTCAATTTGATCCCTAAAATTTTTGAATTCTTCATTTTCATCCCTATAGTCTTAGGTATTTACCTTTTGGTCCCTAAAATTTGATCCTAAAACTTTATTGATCTTACATTTAAGTTCTTTGTATCTTGAGAAAAAGTTCAATTAAGTCCTAGAAGTTTTGACAAAAATTAATCCATCCGCAAAGCTTTTGATTTTTACATTTTAGTCCCTATAATTTGGGTGTTTAGGATTTGATCATGAACTTTATTTTGGTCACTAAATCTTTCAAAATTTACAATTTATCCCAATAGTTTTAAGTGTTTAGTTTTAGTCTTAAAACTTCATTTACCTCATGTTATGTCATTAATGTTGATAAAAATTCAATTTAATCCTTAAAATTTTCACAAAAATTCAATTTCATCTTTAAAATTTTTTGTTTTTATATTTTTTTATCCCTAAAATCTTATTTCTTTATGTTTGGGATCTAAAACTTTATTTTCGTCACATTTCAGTTCATGAATACTAAGTAAAAAGAGAGAGTCATCGTAAAAGATACAAGAAAGAGATTTTAGCCCACTACATTAGAGCCATAAAAAGGTTAATCTAGGTGTTAATAGTTTTGTTTTGGAGATAAGAGTTCAATAAATGTGGTTTTCTACTTTAACAATGTTGAATAAAATAGATCAAGCTCTTTAAATGTTTTTTTTGTTTGATTTTTAATTTTTAGATTAATTAAATGCTATTTTTGGGTTGTAAATAAAGTTATTAAAGTTTCTATAATATTTTTAGTGTATTTTGTTTTGTTGAAGTTTGGGTTTCAGGGGTTCAAAAATCATGTTGTTAATTAAAAACATGTTTCATCCAATACAAGAAAAAAATGTATATATTTAGAATTTTGACTAAATAAATACATATTTTAGAATTTTAATCATTCAAACTCTTTCTTATATTTATTTTAATTATTATAGAATTAAATAAGAATTTTCTTTGAAAATGATCCAGCTGCATAAGTTTTTTTTCATTATTTCATAGTTTATTATACATATATTACTGTTAATTAGTAGAATAAAATATTTCCATGTGTATTTATTTTTTACTTATTATTAGAAAGCTCACTTTCAACTTTAGTCTTTAATTAACATTTATATTTTTTTTTATAATTTATTAATTTACATGGTTTTAAATTCGTTACATTAAATGTATTTATTATTTTTTCATTTCTCAATTAATAAATTTTATGATATTTAAAAATACATTTATAATGCTAATATCTTTTAGTTTTGTGTTAAAAATTAACATTGAGACCTATTTATAGGGTAACATTGACACAAAATAAAATTTTATAATATTTGGATTAAAATAAATAACCACACCAAAGTTATTTTTTTTTAAGTTTTTAAACTGAATCAAACAAAAATCAGTTTAAATTAATTAATTTTGATTTAGTTTGGTTTATTTTTTTTCTTTTTCAAACTTGTTCAAGGTGAAATTATTTCAACAGAGTTTTTTTTATTGGTCTATATTTTTAAAGATATGTGTTTTTGTTGTTGGTGTGTTTATAATTTATTCACCTTTATATATAAAAATAATTTAAAAATTTAAAAAAAAATAATTTTTTTTTTTAAAATAGCAAAACAACGCAACGCTAAACAGGCGATTAAAGTTTACCCCAATAAGAAAAGAAGTGGAGTACAATTTAAATCCATATTTAAAACACAGCGTTTTCATTCGTCAAGGACGATCACCCAGTTACAGTCAGACAGTCACCTTCACAGCGCCACAAAATCACCAATATTTTGAAGCTGAAAGCCAAAACAAATTACCCTAAAAAATGTCTCCTGATTCCAAGCTCTCTCTGCTCTGCCGTCTAGTCGACAACCTACCGGAACCGGAAACAACAAAAACGAAGGAGAGGGGTCTTCTAATTTCTCTCTCTCAGGTCCGTTGTTTCACTCATTGAATCCTCTCTCATTCACTATTTCCTTACATTTACATTGAGTTTTTCTTGTCTCAGATTTTGAAAGTAATTCAGACTTGGATTCGAGAACTTGATAAAGTAAATTACTCTATTCTCTTCCTATTAATTTTGATCGATAAGCTTCAAAACAAAATTTTTCAAGCTGTAATTTATTTATTCTACAGGAGACTGAAAGTAAGAAGAAATGTTATGGTGAGTCGGTGCTGCATCATGAGGAGCACAGCTGTTTGATTAAGATAGTAACTGACTTGGTAATCTCATATCTCATACTCTGTTTTCTTTTTTTGAAAAATTTTAGTGCCCTTTTTGGCTAATTGTTCAAAAATATTAATTTTTATGTAGATAAATTTATGCTGCTTTGTTTGCATTTGTCAGTGACAGTGTAAGGTTAAGAGAAGAGAGAAGGGATCAAATTCCTCTCTATCTAAAGGTGGTTTAGATTTTGGAGAGTGGGAATCCTAATGAGAAAATAACATGATTTTGGGGAGTGGTTTACGATAAATCTAAGCATGTGTTTTCACGTATGATATGTATTCGAAAGTTTGTTTAGCTACACATTTTTTGTTGTTCTGTTCTTACTTATTATATCGTGCCTGATACTCTGATTTTGTGAAATTCACTTTTGTGGGTTGTTTCTTGACAGATGCTTCTTCTTACAGTTGAGAGTCAATATGTACAACATTCGGTGGGCAACGTTCTTGTAGTCTTTTCTGAGTTTGTGGCTTTGTCTGTAAGTTAATCTTCTTTGCATGCCATGGTTTATGGTGCACCAGTGCGTGTTATGTGTTTTACTGTTGTTAGTATTATGAATGTTTTGCAGGGAAGTGGGTGGGATTCTTTTATTCATTCATTAAGCACTTGTCTTGAATTGGCGATTGCCAATGTGTTCTTGTGTTCTTGGGAACCATCAAGAACTGGAGTTGAGGATTCAAATTGTGATTTTTCAAGTTATGAAGTCTTAAAATCTAGTTTGAAAGGTGGTGACTGGTCTACAGCAGCAGGGATTGTTCGAGTTTTGAGAAATATATTGAAACATTTGAAGCAAGAGTGTGATGTTCAACTTCTTGAAGTGTATTTGGGTTCTGTCAGTTCCTTTATTTCAAATGTGCCTTGGGAGTCCATGGATGAGATTCATGTTGATCAGAGTTGCGACGCTTGGGATGGTGATCCTCAGAATTGCTGTTCAAAGGATGCTTCAGTTTTCAGAAGTTTTGGTGCAAAAGAGCCAAAAGTTCTGTTTCTAGGGATTTTTATTCAGTTCCTTTGCTCTTTGGTTGAGCAAAGTAGTGCTGTGGAAACTGAGGTTGGTTCCCAAGTTCAGTATCCAGTTCTCTCCATGGTCATCAGTCTTGTTCCTAAACTTGCATGCTGGTGCCTTTGCAAGAAAGGGAAGAGTGTGAAGCTGTCAGTCTCTCAATACTTCAGACACAAATTGTTGGTATTGATTTATCTTATTTCTTTCCTTTATTTGCTTGTTTTTTTCTTTTTGAGAAATTATCTTTTTTTTTTAATGTATAGAGTGGAGAATATTTTTCATATAAATTTCTTAGGAAAGTCATATTGAGATGAATTAAAGGCCTACTTGTTTTCGCTATCCAAGCAGGAGGCTTTTCCTTTATGTCTATATGCTAGATGTTGCCTTTGCATTGCATTTTAAATTTTTGATTGTCTTAGAAATGCTTATTGTGTAGGCATTTGCTGAAGTGCATGATAATATTCCACTGATAGGGAATAGTTATCACTTAGCTGTATATATCATTTTTGTTGAACTTCATTATTCTTGCAATAACATAGATGTGTTCTGCAGATGCTAATGCTGAGAATTAGTTACGTAACCTGTCTAGGTTGCTCTACTACAATTTTATGGTTGCAACTTCTTCATGAGTACTTCGAAGAGCTTTTGCAGAAACCCATAAGCAAACTCGAGGCTGGTCAGGATGAATGTCTAGAAGGCTCTCCTTTTTTGTTAGGTCTTTCTAATGGAGAACTTGATGGCATGCATTCCTTTCATTTGCAGAGGCAGACTCTGCTCCTTTTTCTAAGATGTTGCTTCAGTCTGATGAGTTTAACAGGAGAGACAAGCAAGCAATGTGTGACTTCAAAGACAATTCTCAAGTCTTGCTTGACTGTTGCCTCAGTCTCAGATCTTGATTATTGTAGCAGAAATAAAGGTTTACTGGAGCTTTATAATTGGCTGCAAGGGCATCTTCCAGATGATATATTAGTTGATCATGAAAGGTATCTGGAAAAGTGCATGGGCTTTTCCTTATCTTTCCTCCAGTTATATATGCATGAGGTTTGCCATTTAACCCATCAGGAACTGTTCTTTTTAAATTTTGGAAGTTTCTTAGTTTGCAAGCTTGACTCAATTAGCTTGATCTTAGATGTTTTTTCCTATATTTTTTCCCTTTCATGGATACTCCATTGGGGCTTCTGTGCTCTAATTGCTTTGTCTACCATGAAATGCAGGATGATGTATTATTTATGGTCCTTTTGCAACTGCTGAGTGTGCCTTTCTGTTCTGAGCAATGGTGAAAATTGAATGTGTCCGTTTCTTTGCTGTCAATATTAAAATAGAATTGATTAGGGAACATAATGGATTATTCTATTATATTCAGGTTAAATGGAGAAAAGCAGACATCTCAATATCTGAAAGATGCTACTCATCATGTCTCAAACCTCTTTAATCCTGTGCACCTTTTCCATCTATTCCTTGCTGAGGCAAGTGTTGAATTTGACAGCCCCCCCGGGAAAAAAAGAAGAAGAGAGATATTAAGAGACATTTCTGCAAAATGTGATTTATATTTTGACATGTATGCTTCTTGTTCCCTTACAGTTGCATTATGACCACCAAGTGCTACTTGATTACCTTATTTCTAAAGATGTTGGAATCAGTTGTGCTGAATATCTTTTAAGGTATGTCTTCCAGTCACTTTTGGAACATGCTAATCCTTGCTCCTAACTTGTAAATTATACATTTTCAGTAATAACTTGATACAATTCAGTAGTTGGGTCTTATTAATTTGCTCCTCTTACTCACAGAACTCGATGCTCAATTTAGTATGCTTCTTGCAAATCATTCTTTGTATTTTTTTTTCATTATAGGTGTTTGCGTATGGTACACAATTCATGGAACGTATTTGCCACATTTTCTATGGATTGGAAAGTTGTAAATCAATCATGTTGCAAGAAGAGAAGACTTCTGTTGGATGTCTCTGATTTTCAGGGAGAGTTGTCATCTATACCTGTGCAATGCATTTCTCAATCACTTGAGGAAGAAGATGAGAAAGAGTTTGAATATACCTGTGACAACCACCAAAACAAAAGACAGCCATTCAAGGAAGCCAAAGATTGTTTGATTTCCTTAAAAGCTTCTGTGGAAAGTCTTCATCAAAAGAATTTGTTTCCATATAATCCACTAGTGCTCCTGAAACGGTGTGTTTTCTCCTTAACCATTATCTGTTACATCATTTATATTTCCATCACAGCAGGATTGACCTTAACGTAGTTTGTTTATTGAACTGAGCCTTTGACATAGTTTATTTTTTTCTTTTCAACATTCTTCCAATAATCTGGAAAATTAATTATGTGCTGTATGTCTTTTCATTTGCTCAAGTCATGCCCTTTTAAGTGATCAACTGTTGATAAAAACCAAGCATTAAACAACATTTGAAATAGTATATTTGATTCAAATTTTATATGATGTCCTCAAGGGGACCCAGAAACTTGCTGAGAAAACCACTGTATTTCCAACTATATACCTTAATGATTGACTTCTTGATGCAGACAGATTCATCATATATGCTAGTTATGGAATTTTGTGATTTATGTAGTAATATAAAAATTTGTAAGAGTCTACATGAGATATCTATGCATATGAGTTTAAGACTCCTTGACATGAATTAACCCTGAGTGAGTATTCATATGCTCCTCCTTATTTAATAAAAATATACATAGATAAATTGACATTATATTGGTTGCTCTCTACTTGCAGTTTATCACAATTTCAGGAGCTATGCCATAGTTGAAAGAATTATTGTCTTCCTAGAATGGAAGAGCTGTTAGGAACTTCAGTGGCAATGCGACTATCTCTGTTCCTGAATAAATAGTGAATTTGAGATCCTATTGGCAAGAAGGGTTAGCACTTAGCTGTTCCTCGGAGGTATGAACTGCATAGATTGGAGTATTCATCATGGCAATTGGGAAGACATCCATTCAATGTTTTAAGGGCAATTGTTCAAATATTTTGTTTTTTTGATATATGGGTTGAAGGTCGGGTTGTAAAGAGTAAGCTAGTCTCCTCATGCAATCATGTAGGTAAGGTAGTTTATACTCCATATCCTATTAGATGTGGTGCTAATTTCAATTTTTGTTTTTGTAGTAGTATAGGAGGCAAGGAATTTGTTTTTCTTTTTTGGTTTGGGAGCACATCTGAAATTGGGCTTGTTCTGCTTCTGCTCCACGACCATCCTTATGAAGATTGCATCCACCTGATTTTAACACTTGAATATACATCATTCATCGTTTTGGCAATGATGCCAAATACATGCATAATGCATAAAGAAAATTTGATTGCACAAACTGATGTTTGGTCTCTGCAGTTTGGACCACAGAAATCTCCCTCTCTCTCTGTGTGGCTGGATGCTGTTTTATGTGAGGAGGATCACTGCTTGTTGTTAACTGGAGATGCTATCAAGGGACTATAAAATGACAATTGGAGGTATCAAGGGACTGTGAAATGACAACTGTAGGTCCATTTAAAAGGCCATTCTTGAATTTTTCAAATGTAACAACAGTTGTGGACCTCTTGTTTTACTAATAACAGTTCTTCCTAAAAGAAGATAAACTAAGCTCCGTTGGTGAACTCGGACTCCTCCAACCGTATTATAACATAGCCAGCAGGACAAAAGACCAAACACAAGGGATAGGAAAGTAGAGTGGTAGGAGGATGGAGAGGCAGAGGCACTCTGTTCTAGTCCATGGAGCCTGGTGTTGGTATAAGGTGGCAACTTTGCTTAAATCAACTGGTTATGAAGTTACAGCTCTGGACATGGCTGCTTCAGCGGTCCATCCAAAGGGAGAAGAGAAGGCAAGGAGCATGGTATTTATACTCCATGCTTTCTTGATGTCTTATGAAATTACAGGGTTGTTATTTCTAGCCCTGGTTTGTGTTATTTCAGATCTTATATGTAGGAACATTGGATCGACATATGATGGTAGCTTTTTCTTTACCAGCCAGCAAATTAGATTTTAGTATTTGGTTCCAGCTGATTGCTTAGAGTAGCATAGTATGCGATTGTGCTGGCACAAAAATTATCCTGTTTGACAAAATCTTTGTTTTGTTTTGTTTTGTCTGGGTTAGAGCACTTAAAACATAAGCTTGATAGGCATCATTTAGGGGTGATTAATTTTGGTCCGGTTTGGTTTTTATAAAATAAAATAACCAAATCAAAAATTTATTTTTTTAAAAAACCGAAACCGGGTCAAACCGACTGGTTTCGGTTTGGTTTTAGGGAAAAAACCGGTTCAAACTAGTTTGGCTCGGTTTTCCGGTTTTGGCTCGGTTTTCTTGGTTTTGGCTCGGTTTTCCGGTTTGATTTGGTTTTTTTGGTTTTGATTCCGTTTGGTTTTTTTAGTTTTTTACTTATAAAACATAAGCTCGATAGGCACCATTAATGGCCAGGCTGTATGGGAACTCCTATCCTTGAACATGTAGGTTAATGTGAAATGTGCTTGATGGGTCAAAAATGTTATAAATTTCTAATGACCGATGGATCCAAACTCTTATAGCGGCTTCCACATCTACCAGACTCTTTTTATTGTACGATGAATATTTTCCTCCTTGAGAATATGTATGGGAGAGACTTGCTGTTTCCTCGAAAGCAACCTATAAGTTATAACCAGCTTTGTTCAAATCCCCTTGCCTGGATAAGCCTTCTCGCCAAAAGATCAGCTTAATGGGCCTATTCTTGATGTCCCTTAAATTTGCGTTTTGGTGCATGTATTAAGAGTTTGTTTGGTTTTTATGGAGTTTTTGTGGTTACAATTTTTTAAAAAATAAGTTAAAAAAAAGCGCAGTTAGTTGGATTTAGATACGTGTTTAGAAAAAAATATAGTTGAAGTTTATGTGTAGCAAAAAAACATATATAAAATGTTTGGTGGAAGTGTGGTTGTGATTGCTTTTCAAAGTGTTTTTTATTTGGAAATGTATCAAAATAATATTTGTTTTATTTTTTAAAAATTATTTTTGATATCAACACATCAAAATGACATGAAAACACAAAAAATATATCAATTTAAAGCAATGAAAAAATAAAATTTTTTAATTTTTTTTTAAAAGCGCTTTTGAAAAGCAAAAACAAATAGGATTTTACGAAACTCAATTAAAAAAGCATGTAAAAATTGCTTCACAAAAACTGCATTTCAAACTCATTTTTTTAGTGGGTCCTGCAGTACAAAACGCAGTGTGATTTATTACCAAACACCTTGTTGCGTTTGTTTCACCGCAAACACAGAAGTTGGGAAAAAACAAACGCAATCTAAAGCAAACTTTACATGTGATAACTAATGATATTTTTTTTCTTTGGCAATATGTTCTCTGGTAGTGTTTGATATTGTTAGTTATTGTGATAATAATTATTTTTAAAGTACTTTTATTTGGAAATGTATTAAAATAATATATATTTTTTATTTTTTTTAAAAAAATTATTTTTGACATCAGTACATCAAAACAATTTAAAAACAAAAATAAAAAAATTAATTAATTTGAGTATAAAAATATTTAAAATTTTTTAAAAGTACGGTGCCACCGCAAAAATAAATATTATCTCGGTGTGCTGGACATGAGATAGGTGGATTCCTTGATGGACTCGCAATATATGTTTGGTAATGGGCCTAACAATCCCTCAATATCCTTTTTGTTTGGGCTTAATTGCTTGTCAACCTAGTTGTACCGGCTCTCCTTTATATAGGTAAGGAGTATTTATCTTCCTGGTATACAAGTCAAGTATATTTTACTTCACCTTGATTTATCTAAAACTAGGTTGCATGTAGTTAAACTATTTAATAATTGTTAAACTATTAAATAATATAATAAACAACAACTTTAGAATACACAAGGAACTTGTATCCTACCTTCTTGAATTTTTATATTGAACGGTATTTCACTCCCATTAACTTTATTATTTTTAATGAACCTAGCATTTTTAATTTCAACAATTTTTGTGCCATGTTTAGATAATTTCTTTTTTGGATAAACAAAGAAGAACCCACTAGTTATTCTAATTAAATTCAATTTCTTTTCATATAGATTATAAATTTTTACTTTTGTTGGGTAACCCTAAACATATAAGTGTTTTAAACTGGGTTTCTCATCGGTGCATAATTCATTAGGTGTTTTGGAATTGCTTTACTAAGAACTCTTTTTAGCAAATACCTAGCAATTTTTAATATATACATCAACAATGATGTTGGTACAAATGAACGACTTAATACACAACCATGTGTAAAAGTACAATTATACTTTTTTATGACATAATATAAAGTTAATTTATCAAGATGATAATGTAATTCTTAGGTTAGTTAGAATAAGGATTTTTAAGAAATAATTGAATTAAAGACATAATTAATTGTACTTATGATTACATGGTATAAATGATGAAGAATCTAATTGAAATCACGAATATTTAAAAATCATTTCAAGAGGAAATGGAAGTTTTGGGGTTGACCATAAGTAGAGTTAAGAAAATTTGACAAGTAAAGATAAAATGATATGAATTATGGTTAGTTTAAATATTAAGAGAGTTATTACGAGTTAAAAAGAATAAATTGAATTATAAATATGTTAAAAAGTGGATTATTATGTTTTGGGATTTGAAAGTATAAGTTGAAGTTATGTTGCATATATGAATTATAGATTGTATATTGGACATGGAATTGAAGTTTTAAAAAACAAAAAGTAAGAGGAAATGATTTGCAGAAATTTGCGGAAGTTAGAACTTTATTTGTGAAAACATAAATTGTAGTAAATATGTTGATATAAGTTATTCATATAGAAAGTGATGAAAATCATAACATAAATGGGTGGAAGGAAAGGTGATATTATATAAGGGTGAGGGATTAGATAATTTAGTATATCATTATGAAAAAATAAGAATTTATAGAAATAGAAAAGGAAAATTGTGAGGTGGATGTAATTGTTAAGGATTTAGGAGTAATGATTGAAAATGGTATACCTAAGTACTCGTAAGCATGAAAAACCAAAGAAAAAAAATATTTTGATGAATAGTGTGATGAAATTATATAACATGAATGTTGATGTATGATGAGATAAAAGAGATATCGATAATGACATCTCCTTTGGATTCATGAGAAGCACTATGAGTGACATTTTTTACAGCTAGAAGAGCATGTTCACCTGGAGGTTCAAGTAGGTGCTCAACACCTCAGTTGTAATTTAAATTTTAATTAGTCTTGTTGATACAAAATTCTCTGATTGTAAATGACTGAGTTATGAATGTTTGGAAATGAAAAGGACAAGAAACAAATAAATAGATTGGCAAGATATAAGCCGGTTGTGGGAGTAGGGGCTATTGTTATGATAAGCCGACTGTAGGAGCGAGGACTGCAAATATATATACATGGATAAACTGGTTAAAAGAGCGGGAGTTATTTAAATATGTAACTGATGAGCTGGTTGCAAGAAAAGTGGCCATCGTTATGTGAAAGTGATTTAGTTGGTTGTAAGAGCAGGGACTAAATTGTTAGAATGTTAAACCAAATTCAAAATTATGATTTGGATGTATATGATAAAATTTATTACTTGGTTAAGATTATTGGTCCAAAGCAATGATAGAAATTTTTGGTGTTAGAATATTGGATGAAATCTTGCATATCAAATAATGAAATGACATATAAAATGGTTTAATGACAAAAAATTTTAATGTGAAAAAATGGAATTCCTAGAAGAACAAACTTTTATATTTTTGGTTTCTAACTTATAGAAATTATATAAATGAAAGAGATAATTATTGGTGTTAATTAGTGTTATTTAACCATATATTTCAGGTTCTTCTTATCCTTTGCTGCAGCGGTGACACGTTGATAGTATCTTATAGTTTTTATGCTTAGGTAGAATCTTGCAAACTTTATTTATGTCATGTAATGAAACCAATATATCACCTAAGTAAATGAAAAGGTTAGCTCATTTTATTAGAATCTATAAGGGATAGCTGAAGTGATTGACATTCATGAGGGATAATTAAAGATATAGATATCCTTGTAAGATGATTGAGATTATGTTGTCTTAATTGATGATGGTCAAAATGGTTAAATTGTTGAGTCAAAGTAACGGGTTGAATGTCTTTTAGGAATGAGAATAAGTGATTCCCGTTGATATGCAATTCATATTTTAATTCTCATAATAGTACTCATATATTTATGATGTTAATTACTTGATTTCAGGCTTATCTCAGCACAAACAGAAGCAATAAATCACTAGTATAATATCTTTTATTGATAAGTAATGATCATTTAAAAAGGATATATCACTGATTTGAGTCTTATAGCATGTATATTAAATAATTTTATTTTGATGTGTATACGAATTGTTACTTATATTATTGTCAAGTAAAAATAAAATATTCGAAATACAAGGCGTTACATCATCCTTGTAGAAGAAAAAAGAAAAAAGAGTTAAAAGGTGATGAGAATGGCATGAAAGAGGATTGGAGCAAGAAGTATATATAAAAACTCTGTTAATGAAAGGATTCCTCAGAATTGTGTTGGGTAGTAGGGAATGAAAGTTATGCTAGTCAACATGATCACAATGAGACTAGAGGGTTGACTGACAAGGATTCCTCATAATAGTACTGGATGTTGTTTGTCCAGTAAAGTAATGTTGATTAGATTTTCCTTTTCTTCAGAGCCATATTTTCTCTAAATCATTGTCAGTCACACTCTTGCTGCACCGACGTCGCGTTGCAGAATTTCCTTTTCTTCTGAGCTATATTTAGGGTGTATTTGAAAACGAGATGTAAACCGTGTTTTAAATAATTTTAAATTTTTTTTGTTTAGAATAATTTTTTAATATTTTTAAATTGTTTTGATGTGCTGATGTTAAAAATAATTTTTGAAAAATTAAAAAATTTATTTTGATGTATTTTTAAATGAAAAACACTTTTAAACATCAGCGCTACTACAATTTCAAATAGATCGATTGTAACTTCTGGAGACCATGATAGCTGCTTGTTGAGCATAATAGGCCGGGGATTCCACGGTGGGGGGAGGGGTCGTGGTTGAATTGACATGGACTGTGTTGACGATTGAAGAGACTGGAGAGGCCTATTTTTTTTAGGGTTTCTAAGGCGGCGGTGAATGGGTTTTTTGCATAGTTTTGAAACCCGATCTGATGGTCGACCTGGTCTAATGATCGGGTCACGAGTCAAATGAGTTGACCCTGATTGACCCGGGTCAACCAAAAAAAAAATACAATGTGCATCAATTATCATGAATTAGACACAAAATGCAAAGCAAATGTCATTGACAATCCAAGTGTACACTTTAGACTAGAATATACGGTTCGAATATTTACTTAGCATTATTT
>Ga0325410_1004493_pt1 | contig 15579 bp, 16 predicted proteins | sample PopdelMetagenome_16_FD_206182 | JGI IMG/M metagenome (GOLD analysis project Ga0325410, IMG submission 206182) | Populus deltoides microbial communities from Bellville, Georgia, United States - Xylem-PdIQD-R3 | ecosystem: Host-associated > Plants > Phyllosphere > Stem > Wood/Secondary xylem...
AGTTCTGACGACCAACCAATATATCTAGGTTCCTATTATAGAAGAGGACATCCATAAAACTACCATTAGATGTCTAGGCTCAGTTAGAGCATATGAATGAGTAATGATTCCTTCTGGGCTGAAAAACATAGGGGTTGTATATCATAGGGCAAGGAATATGATTTTTCATGATTTGATCAGTAAAAAATAGAAGTCCACATCAATGATGTGGTGATTAAGTCAAATGTGTTTAGAGAACATATGGATGACTTACAAAAAAAACTTTTGATGGGATGAACAAATTTGATTTAAAAATGAATCCCTTGAAATGTGCTTTTAGAGTTGCAATAGGGAATTTCTTAGGATTTTTCATTCATAATAAAGGAATATAAGTTGAGACAAAATAAAGCACAAGCAATTTTAACAGCAAAACCTCATACTAACACGAAAGAGTTCTTAAACTTATTGTTGCACGTGTGCAGCGTCGCGGCGAACGTCCTCCACACTCAAATGTGCGTGTGTATATGGAAAATATGGGAGACAAGGAATTCTTGTCTCTTATCAGTGTAAAATGGAATGGGAGTCGTCACCTAGTATTTTGGTCATAAGAAACCCTAACTTGTCTTAGAGATCGGGTACGGAGACTGGTTGCGTAAAGGGAAGGTATTAGCACCCCAAATACGCCCTACCTAAGGTAAGCTGTATTGTTTTATTTGTTTGATCAAAATCTAGGTTTGGTAGCGTTTTCTAATTGTTGGTCCTGTCTGTCTAAGATTCAAGAAAAACCCTCCTCAATAAGAAGGTTCTTATCTTATAGGGTAAGACCTAACCGTTCTAATGTATATAAAAGAACTATTGTTTTAATATCGGGAATATGCTTTACGCGTAAATTCGTAATCCCTAATATAAAGAGAAACAAAATAATTTTTTTGGATTTTTTTGAAATATTAGCCAAATTCTCGTGACTTTAATAAACTGGTTATTAAAGCCAAAATGCATGATAAAACATTTTTTTTTGAATTTTTCTTTGTTGTATGATATGAGTTTTTTAGCTTTGAGAGATTTGGCCGTATGAATAAAAACAAAAACATTTTTTTAAAAAAAATTTTACAAAAACCGGGTATTTGAATACCAAATTTGTATTTGTATGATGTAAAAATACAAATTAATATTAAGCAAAATTTAGTATAAAAATACGCGGAAGAATCACACATTCTTGAAAAAAAAAATTTGAAAATTTTTTTGGGACCGGGCTAGAACCGGCCCACTCATTTTGGGCTGGGAACAGTGGAGCACTCTCCACTGTTCACGCAGAACAGTGGAGCACTCTCCACTGTTCACGCAGAACAGTGGAGACGGTGCGGTGAAGAGGAGAAGAAGAAGGAAGAGGGGCGGGCCTGCGGTGGCTTCAAGGCGGTGTTGCTGGCGGTTTCTGACCGGAGAACGGCTTGGACGGTGGCCGGCTTTTCTTCTTCTTCTCCGCGTCTTTTTTTCTACTCTGTGCTTCTCTGTTTCTGTTTTTTTTCTGTGTTTCTTCTTCTCGCCGCTTCTGTCTCCTGCTTATCCTTTCTTCTTGTGTTTCTAATGGTGGCTGCTGTTGTGGGCGGAGCGATGGTGGTCCCAGGCGGAGATGTTGCAGTTTGTTTTCTTCTTCCCCGTGCAGAGGCGCAAGCCTCTGTTTCTCTGTATTTTTCTTCCTCTCACTTTTCTGCCTCTTCTTCTATTTTTGGACGTTGATGGTGCTGTCGGGGGTGACTGGGAGGAACAGTGGAGGCGATGGTGGTTCTTCTCTACGGTGGCAGGCAGTGTCTGCTGCTGTTTTTCCGCCTGTGCAGAGGTGCCGGCTCCTTCTTCTTCAAGGGTGTTGCAGCAGGGAAGGAAGATGGTGGGAGGCTGCCGGCGGTTGCTGACCAGTGGATTTGCTGTGGGGGGCGCCGGTGAGGAGTAGAGGCAAGCTGCTGCAATTTTTCTTTTCCCCTGCGTGTTTCCTCTGTCAACAATGTTCTCCTCTCTTTGTTCCTTCTCAAATCTCTCCTCTGTTTTTTTTTTTACACTCTCCTTTCTCTCGTCTTGCTCCCCTCTCTGTCACTACCCTTCTCTCCTTCTCCAAAATTTTGCCACCCCTGGTGTTCCTCTCTTTCTCAAAAAATCATCCCCCTCTCTGGTTCTGTTCTCTTCCCTGTATTTATAGGCAGCCGGGGGAGAGGTTCACCATACCCTGTCCAAGTGCAGGGCATGGTGGCGTGGGAGTTGCAGGGTATGGTTGTGTAGGTGTGGGTATGGGTCATGCGGGATTTTTGGGCAAGTGGGGTGGAGAGAGAGAGAAGAAGAATAGCGGGAAACAAAGATTTAAAATCTTCTTCTTCCCTACCTCTGCATGCGCAGGGAAGAAGAAGCTGCACCGTGCCGTTCAAAACGGCACCGTGCAGTTTTTTTTTTTTTGGTTTCAAGAAAAAGAAAAAAAAAATTTGGAAGTGAAAAAAAATAGATTATGACACTTATATGGGTCATTAAGTCATTTAAGGAGATTTATTGCTAACATTGGAGGAAAAACCAAAGTATTCACACATTTATTTAAGCTCAAGTCATAAATAAAGTTTGAATGGAGAGAAGAACATCAAGATGCATTTAACAAAATCAAATATTATCTAACTAATTCATCAATGTTAGTTCTTCCAGAAATGAGAAACCATTGAAGTTATACATTGTAATAATAGAAAATTCAATTTGAAGCTTATTAGTCGAAGATCATAAATGGGGTCAAAAGCAAGCTATATTCCTGACAAAAGTACATTGCAGATACTTTCTGATGCAAAAGTTATATTTGTCCTTGTATTATGTTTTTTGATTGTTGTACAACCACCAAAATTAATTCTTACTTTTCTATCTTTTTAAAGAATTGATTTTAATAAAAGCCAAGTTAAACCCAAAAGAAATTATGTCAATTCTCCTTACAAGAAATTGAAATAAATATTGGGGATTAATAAGAAAACTAAAAAAAATTGAAATTTTAAAAAGAAAATGTAAAAGACAATTCAGTGTTTATATGCTTGGTTCAAAGAGATTGTTCATTCAACGAATTATATTTTTTTCGAAGTAAAATAAGTATTCTTTTAATTCAAACAAGTACTTAAATTCTTTTAAGCAAGACAGATCGAAAAATATAAATTAATTAGAAAAATTTCCTAATTAATTCATTAATATCACTCGAATTAAAGATTGGAAAGCAATTTTTATATTCAGTTATGAAGGCCTTCTATAGTGAAAAACAATCAAGTATTCCAAGCTATTGTTAAGCAGCTTAATGATTTTTACTTGTCTTATTCTTTTAACCTAAAATTTAAATCAACCAAATTCATTTATTTTTGTTCTTTCTTAATCCAAATCAACAATTACAGATTGAAAATTCATAAAAAAAAAAAACATGCTTGCTGTATAAACCATTCAAAAAGCTTGAATGAAGATAATAACTTACACACAAAATTTAGGTAAGATAAGAACTTGAATGTTAAGAAATAAAGTTGGTAATATGTGCTCTCACAATCTAAAACAATAATGGAACAAAAAATTTTTGATTTGAAAGCCAAAGTATAGTTCATAACTGCTGGAAAATTAAAAAAAAAAGAAAGAAAAGAAGAAAATAGCACTCTTCTATCCCCTTGGTTCTACCATGATTGGTTTCCTTTATTCTCTCCCTTAACTACTTTCTTTCATTAGGATTCTTTAATGTTACTTAATTCCTTCCTCATTATCTGGTCATTAAGGTTGGTTAAATCCCTAAAGCGCCTTTTTTTATTGTCTTTGGCTAGACATAGTTTTCTTCATGTCATGCATGCATGTAGATTGGATCAGCCAGTTTAACTTCCTTCTCAATAGTGTCTCTAAAATTCTCAACAAAAGACCTAAGTCTGTGGCCATTCACCTTGAAAACTTTGTTAGTTTCATTGCTTTTGATTTCAATAGCACCATGAGAAAAAACATTTAAAACAACAAATGGTCCAATCCATCTAGATCATAATTTTCCAAGCATGAATTTTAATCTAGAGTTAAAAAGTAATACTTTCTGCCCAATAAAAAATTATTTGCACTGTAAAAACTTACCGTGAAGATATTTGGTTCACTCTTTATATAGCCTTGCATTTTTATATGCTTCCAATTGAATTTCTTCAAGTTCTTGCAGCTTAAGCTTCCGTTTTCTCCCGTCTTTTTAGAATCAAGATTGCATTGTTTCACTGCCTAGAAGGCACGATGTTCAATTTCTACCAAAACCAACCTATATGGTGACATTCCAATTGGAGTTTTGTATGTTATGTGGTATGCCTAAAGTGCATCTTCTAAATGTAGGCTCCAATCCTTTCGATTGGGGTTCACCATCTTTTCCAAGATGTGTTTTAGTTCTCAGTTTGAAACCTTAGCTTGGTCGTTGGTTTGTGGGTGGTAAGTTGTGGCTACTCGATGATGTGCTCCATACTTTCACATCAATGCTTCAACAATTCAGTTGCAAAAATGGGTGCCTTGATCACTTATCATTGCTCTTGGAATTCCTAACCTACTGAAAATGTTAGATTTGAAAAATCCTATAACAACTTTAGAATCGTTAGTACGGGTAGCCTTTGCTTCTACCCATTTTGAAACATAATCCACAAAAAACAAAATGTAAAGAAAACCAAAAGAACTAGGAAAGTGTCCCATAAAATACATACCCCATACATAAAAAAAAAATCTCACAATATAAAATAGGAGTTTATGGCATTTCATTCCTATAGGATAAACCACCCATTTTTTGATATTTTTTTGCAACTCTTGCAACATTGGTAAGCATCCCTAAAAAGAGTTTCCCAATAAAACCCATTGTCTAAGATTTTCCTGGTTGTTCTTTTGAGTCCAAAATGCTCTCCACATGTATGATTATGACAATAAGTAAGAATGGAATGAATTTCATCGTTAGTTACACATTGACGAATATTATGATCAAAATTTATTTTCCAAAAGTATGGTTCATCCCATATATAATACTTAGAGTCTTTTTTATTTTGTCCTTGTTTTCCTTATTCAAATCATTAGATAACATTATAGTAATTATCAAATTTACCATATCAGCAAACCAAGGTTCCTTACCTTGTAGATGCAGTAGCTGCTCATCGGGGAATGTCTCAGCAATAGGTAATGGATCTTCCTCACACACAAGTCTACTCAAATGATCTACCACAGAGTTATCAATGCCTCTTCGATCTTTGATTTCTAAATCAAACTCTTGCAACAAAAGAATCCAGCGTATGAGTCTCGATTTGGATTCCTTCTTTGCCAATAAATATTTGAGGGCAGCATGATTAGAAAAAAAAAACAATCACTTTAGATCATAATAAATATGATCTAAATTTTTCTACAACAAATATAATAGCTAAAAGCTCATTTTTAGTGGTTGAATAGTTGCATTGAGCAGAGTTCAGCATCCTTGACGTATAACAAATGACATGACTTTTCTTTTCCATTTGTTGGCCAAGTACGACTCCTATAACATAATTACTAGCATCACTCATGATCTCAATGTGCATATCCCAACATGGTGGCTGTATAATTGGCACTGAAGTGAGTGATGTCTTCAATTTGTCAAATGGTATTTGACAATCTTCCTTGAAATCAAAAGGTACATCCTTTTACAATAACCTTGACAATGGTTGTGCAATTTTTGAGAAATTTTTTATGAACCTACTATAAAAACCTGCATGACCAAGAAAACTACGAATGTCCTTAACAATAGCAGGATATGGTAAGCTTGTAATTAAATCAACCTTGGCCTTATCAACCTCAATACCCCTAGCTGAAACTACATGACCCAAGATTATTCCTTGTTGGACCATAAAATGACATTTTTCATAATTTAGAACCAAGTTGGTGTTAATACATCGTTTCAAATCCGTGGTCAAATGATCTAAACATTGATCGAAAGAATTTTCATAAACAGTAAAGTCATCCATAAAAATTTCAATGCAATTTCAATCAAGTCAGAAAAATTGTTCATCATGCATCTCTGAAACGTGCCAGGGTATTTTGCACAATCCAAAAGGCATATGTATGTAAGCGAAGGTTCCAAATGGACAAGTGAAAGTTTTTTTTTCCTGATCTTTATAAGCTACAACAATTTGATAATAACCAGAAAACCCATCTAAGAAACAGAAAAAAAGACTTACCTACCAGTCTCTTTAGCATTTCATCAATGAAATGAATTAAAAAATGATCTTTTCTTGTGGTAGCATTCAATTTCCTAAAATCGATACACATTCTCCACCCATTCTAAACTCTCATGGGAACAAGCTCATTTTATTCATTGGGAACAAGAGTCAAATCCATCAGTAATGTCTCACATTCTCCTAAGTATATATACTTCAAATGCTTAGGCAAAGACTTCAATTCCAACTTTGGTTCTTGTTCAGCAAAGGGTAAAACCCTTTCATGAGAATTTCATAGTTGTAAAGGAGAGTTTACTAACCTATTTGGCATTTGAAATAGTGAATGCAAAGACATAATTGTTTCTTTTATGTCTTCATTATTCTCCAACCTTACATCCTTATCTATATTCCTTTATTGTAATACAAAGTTCAACTCATCTTGCAAAAATATTTATTCAAAATTAGCTTGCACCATGGGGTCAATTATATCAATAAGAAAAAGATTCAGAGTAATTAGGATATGTCATGGCATCAAAAAAGTTAAATGTTACTAATTCCCATCAAACTCGTAAGATAAAATTCCTTTATGCACATCGATCATAGTTCTTGTTGTTTTCATAAATGGCCTGCCTAACAATATATATATATATATATATATATATATATAAGTTGAGTTTGATGCAAATTCATCATCCATGTCTATAATATAAAAATCCAGCGAAAAAATCAATTTATTTATTCTAATTAAAATATCCTCAACGCCTTCTCGGTATGAATTAGACCTATCTGCCAATTGAATTATTACACTTCTTTCTTTTAAAAGTCCTAGATTCAAAACCTTATAAATTGAAAGTGGCATAACATTGATCGAAGCTCCTAAATCAAGCATACCTCTTTCTACCCTATGTTTTCCAATTACACATGTTATAGTCAACATACCTGGGTCCTTGCATTTTTTAGGCAATTTCATTTGTATGACTGCGAACACATTCTCTCCAACTCTTATTTTCTCATTAATGTTTAATTTCTTTTTGTTGGTGCACAGTTCTTTGAGAAATTTTGTATACCATGGAATTTGCTTGATTGCATCCAACAATGGAATGTTAACTTCAACCTTCCAAAAGGTTTAAAAAATATCATGTTTCGACTCTTCCTTCCTTGCCTTCGCTAATTTTCCAGGAAATGGAGGTGTAACCAAATTCTTAGTGATAGGAAAAATGGGCTTACCACTTAACTTTATTCTTGGTGAATCCAAGATTGTTGGTTCTGTTTCTAGCTTGCTATTCTTGGTTTCAGCTGATTCTGGTGTTGCAATTGGCAGCATATTTGTTGCTGATTCTGGTGTTGCAGTTAGCTGGGTAGTCTGCACTGCAGTAGCTGCTGAATCTGGCTCTATTTTTGGTGTTGTTTCTAACTTGTTGTTCCTAGTAGTTGTTGAATCTGATGTTGTAGCTAGCAGTATGGTCTGCACAATGGTAGCTGGTAATCCTGGCATTATAGCTGGCTGGGTAGTCTGTACCATAGTAGCTGCTGAATCTGGGGTTGCAATTGGTGGTATATTTCTTGCTGAATCTGGTTTTGCAGCTGGTAACACATTTGCTGTTGATTCTGGGGTTGAAATTGGTAACATATTTGCTGCTGATTCTGGTGTTGCAGCTGGCAACATGGTCTACACTTCCTTTCCACTTCTAAGAGTCATGGCACTTGCGTTTTGTCTTGGATTAATTTCAAGTTGAGATGGTAGCTTCCCTCTATTTGTCTCAATGTTCCTCACAGACGATGCAAGGTGTGAAATTTGAGTCTCCAAATTCTGGATGCTAACTCTTGTTTCTTGTTGGAACATCTGTGTATTAATGGCTAAAGATTTCACAATTTCTTCTAAATACATACCTGAATTTGATGCTTGGTCAGGAGGAAAGCTGAATTTCCATTGGCATATGACCGGAAGGGTTGCTGATTTGGGGGCTGGCCATACTTCAGGTTTAGGTGGTCTTTCCAACTGGGTTTTCATGGTTTGATTATGGTTCATACTTCCTTGGATGATTACTAAACCCTTCTATTGCATTCACCTGAGGGGCTGCATCTTTTTCAAGTTGTGGACACATATCAGTAGCATGTTCTAGAATTGCACAAATGTCGCACACTATGGATTGCCTAACTTGTCCCATCACAACTTATCTCACAAAAGAAGTTCAATCTGAAAGTTTTGTCTTATTATTAGAATGCATCACCTCATTTACCTTTCTAGGAGTGTGGTTTGCTCTGATTCCAAACTGTTGTGAGTTTGCTGCCATTTTAGAGATCAAATCTCTTGCTTCCACAGGATTTTTTTCTACAAGTGCATCACCACTTATGGCATCTACCATGCTTCGGTACATAAGCAACAATCCTTCATAAAAATATTGTGATAATAATTGGTCAGAAATTTGGTGATGTAGGCAACTTGCGCACAACTAATCAAAACGTTCCTAGTATTAATATAATGTTTCCCCATTGTTTTAACGAATTCCACTAATTTCTTTACGAATTGTTCCAGCCCATAAGGCTGGAAAGAATTTTTCCAAGAACTTTTTCTTCAAATCATTCCATGTTAGTATTGATCCTGAAGGAAGGTAATAAAGCTAGTCCTTTGCCTTGTCTGCCAAAGAGAATGGGAAAGCTCTCAATTTAATATGTTCCTCTAACACTCCTTGTGGCTTCATGGTTGAACAAACCACATAGAATTCCTTCAAGTGCTTGTGGGGGTCTTTATATGCAAAGCCTCAGAAAGTTGGTAGTAAACGAATCAAACCAGATTTTAACTCAAAGGCCACATCAATATTTGGAAATTCAATGCATAATCGTTGCTTGTTAATATTGGGAGTTGCTAACTCTCTTAATGTTCTATGTTTTGCCATGTTTTAAAAAACCTCTACTTCTCTTTCGCTTTCAAAATTACTGGTTGAAAGCGTTAAGGTTGGCAGGTTCTCCTCTCGCCTCTTTGCTTTCCTATTTGCTCTTACAATTCTCTCAAATTTTAGATAAAAAACTAGTTCACTTGTATGAGAAGATCTTGGTATAAATTAGTTTACTATTGAAAGAAAAATAGATAAAAACTTCCCGAGCAACAATGCCAAAATTTGGTCAGTTGTCGAAACCACCAAAATATAATTTTGACTTCAGTATCACAAACAAAATAAATTTGTAGTATGATCGTAAAAACCATGTTGAACCCAAGGGAAATTTCATTTAATCTTCTTACAGTATACTGAAATGAGAAAGAACGGGGGATTTGAATGAAAAATTTAAGAAACAATAATTATGAAAATAATAAATTGATATGTTGTTAAATCAGTTCAATGGTCTACACATCCATTTCTATAAATCTATTGATCATCAAAGTAAAATAAATATTCTTTCACGTCAAGCAATTAAATTCGATATCCCTTAAAGCTGAGGGAAATTGATGAGATTACAAGTACATTAATTAGGAAAAGCTCTTTAATCAATTTCTTACCATCAAGAGAATGTAATATTGAAAGCAATTTTCATTCACTCGGCAGAGTCTTAGGAATAAAATTTATGCATTTATTCTAAGCAAACGTTCAAAAGCTTGACAATTTTAACTTAGTTTATTCTTCCTTAATAAATCAAGATAAGAGTTGCAGCAATCAAATTAATTCTTTTGCTTCTTACTCTAGTCGCTAGCAGCAATTATGGATTGAAAGAAACTAGAAAGCATACATGTCATCTCAAAATAATTCAATAAGCTTGAATAATAATCAATAACATAATTCTGAATAAGAAAAAATAAATACTTGAATATGAAAGAATTACAATGATAATGTTACTTGTCACAACTTGTTAATTGAGATAGAGTGGATCCCTCTTGAATCGAATTCAGGAGTTTAGTTCATAGTTGCTGGAAAATTGACAAAAGAAGATAAAAAAGGAATGTTTTTCGGATCTTGTTTCAGTTGTGTTCTACTCTATTTATCCTCCCCTTTGGCTGCCGAATTTATTTAGGATTATTAGGCTAATTAGAAGTCTTCATGGTACTTAATTTGTTCTTTCTTTATCTGGTCCTTAAGGTTGGATAAATCTCTTAAAGTTAGTGTTGATAACTGACTCTGCTACTGTCACATCTATGTTGTAATTCCAACTCTGCTGCAACTTAGACTTTGTTTCTGACTTGATTTCTTGCAATATCCTATTATCCCAGCTGTATTGATTCATTCATGGCATGTTAGAGTCAGAATCTCAACCGTAGTAGGATGCTTAGCATCGTTGGTTTCCTTATCAGATTAGGAGACTCATCTCATCCTTCATATTGCGGCCAGAGTTTGGCCTTCAAAACGATTTTATTGGACTTGGAGTCCTTCATCACAGTTGTAGTTCTAGATGTGTAGATGAATTTTAGCTTTTGAATCTCCTGATTTCGGTATCTAAAAGTCAAGATATTTCTATTTGAATATCTAGTATGAAAGCAAAAAATCTTGCTGAGAGTAGAATTCTGACCCGAGTCTATAGATCTGATAAAAGATCCAAATGAGATCGGGTTTTTTTCCCATAATATCTTATCTTAAGCAATTAATTCATAAAGTCTCTTAGGCATGCCAAACTCATAAAAATAACTTCTATTAAACTCAAATAAGCTCAAAATACATTGAAAAACATAGTGTAAAAGAAATAAGAACATATGTATAAGTCTTTCTCTCTTCAAGCTGCTTAAGCTTCAGTTGAGGAGACTACTCCATGAACACCAAAAGGTTATGATTCATGCTAGACAAGTTAGGGTATCGGCATAAACAAAGAGTATATATTCAAGGCATATGAGGTGTCTCTTAATTACTGCCGGTATATACAGGTTAGGGTGGTCCACCAACTCTATACATATTGATCGTAGCAGTAAATACACTTGGTTTTTGTCATAAAGGTTAAGCCCAAGAGATTTTAACAGATCCAGAAAAGGAGTTACTGTGAGTTTTCTTCCTCTACACATAACAAGGGAGACCATAATCAATTTTTAAAAATGAATATATATATATATATATATATATATATATGGATAAATAAAAACTAACGAAAAATAATAAAAAATATATATTATTAGACTATTACCATGACTAGTTGGTTCATCATCTTTCTTCAAATTCAGGGAGTTAAGGACTAATGTAGGTGTTCCAGAGGAGGCTGAGGTTCTACACTGGTGGTAGATTCTGAAGAAGACTCGGGAACCGCTCACTTTACAGTAAGAGGCTCTTTAACTGAAGCGGGTTTAGAAGAAGCAGACATGGTTTGTGGCCTGATTACATGATGAAGGGGAACTTCTTCAGAATCAGAGTTCGGATAAAAAAAGTGATAAATTAGAAGGAAGGCTCTGGACAATAGATTGCATTCTTTTTACTTTCCTTGAAGGAGAGGAAGCATTAACAGCTGACACAGACCTGAGATAGGGTTGGCTTCGGATAGATTTTACAGCAGGCTTAGTCTCAGCTTTCATCACCTTCTTGGGATCCTGAAGGTGTGAGCTAGAAGATGGAAAAGCAGAGGCTTTACGCTTTTTGCTATCAGCTCCATATGTAAATTATTTAGAGGGTTAAATAAAACCCCAAAGTCAGAAATAGCCTTTACAATACCTTATTGAATGAAACTTTGTTCCTGAATCGTAGCCCACCAAAGATAAAAGGTAATAGTTGACGCAGGAAAACAATTTGGACAAGACAAATTAGAGAATTCAGAAACAACCTTACTGTTTCTTTCCAAGATTTCAAGAACATCCGAAACCTTGGCATTACCCCTACGATGTAAAGGTGGTTTGACATGATTATGAAGAAAGATGGCATGCAGAGGGGCCTTGACACATTCCAAATTTCCTGGCAGTGAGATTAAAAGACCATTCTCCTTCTAGTCCCTCCATCCCCATCTCTCCTAAAAGTATCTTTGTCATGTACATTGTTCGAGTCCATTATTTTTTAAACACCGTTATTTCATTCAAAAATACTTGCCGCTTCCCTTCAAACTTAAACCTTTGAAGGAGCACAATTCGCTCTTTACGGATTCTCTCTTTCTTTTCTTTTTTTTGTTTCTTTTTTTAACCTGCACTCCATTCACTTGTCTTCTTTGAAGATTTGTTTTATTTCTCAATTTATGATGTCGTGTGTATATCAAAGTTTTAAATCTAAGAATTTTCAAATGACCAATAAAATAGTCACATGAATGCGCTCGCTTCTCTACACGGGACAAGCTTGGCATAGGCTTGGATTTGGATTTATGGTCAAATAATTTGTTGGACTAGAAGTACTTTTTACTAGTCTATTAACTATACATGTCCATAATCAAATGAATCTACATGGTTGATCAGCTGTATATGTTTAATACTTGAACATATTAAAGTCCTAGACACGTGCTTTAAAGTCCTAAATGTTTTTTAAAAACATCTTTAATCTTTTTTATTTACTAACAAATGCTAAATTTAATTTTCGTAACTTAGAATTAATTATAATTGTCTTGTTGCTTACATAAATAGGGGTCGGGGGTTGTCCAAACTTTTAAAGGAAATGGGTTTTCTAGCTGGCAATTAGGTAGCCTACAAGGACTCACAGTCAAATTAAAATTCTTGATTTCTATTTGTCTTCTCATTACTTTCATCTCTCAATTAAACAAAGTAATTTTACAATAATATCTAACAAATTAAATAAACCAATCCATACTAGTACTTTTATTGGTTCGTTTTACACAATTGGCCAGTCATTTTCAATCACTGATAATCATCTATTCATGCTTGCTAGTGTGAATACCCAGTCAAAAGTTTTCTAGGATTAACGATTTATCAAAAAAAAAAATATAGAATCATTAATGAAGTCAAAAAATATTTTTGATAAAAAAGAAGTAAAGAGATTAAACTATGAAGAAGAGAAATTGATTTAGAGATAATAAAAATTTAAAATAAAGATAAATGAATAAAATTAAATTAGAGAGCGGTGCAATTGAGTAATATTGAACAGTGATAGTGGGATTAAATCAAAATAAAGATGAAAGAGTAGATTCTAAAGTTAGAATTAAAGGACTTAGGGCTATAATGCAAATAAAAAAACTACATATTATAAATATTATAGGAATGCTTCCTCATGGCCAACCAAAAAGAGAGGAAAAAAAAAGAAGAAGACAAAGACCTTTTGACGATTGAGTTTGACAGGGGTGATAATTGTGATATCTATTATTCAAAAACCACTCATTTTTTCATGTGTTCACACTTCAAATTTTTCAAAGGGTCCTTATCAAGGGCTTAAAATTATCCTCTCAAGATCAGATGGCCAAAAAACCTCACATTGACCTCCAGGTTTTGTAAAAACTATTTTTGAGTTTGTTACAAAACCACCATTGCATAACTAGCCAAGGACATATTGCCTTAGCTATATGATTTTGACCTTTTTTTCATTTCATTTCATTGCATTTACATCTTTGCATGATATTTTTAGCTAATAATCTAGGGTTATTTTGTATTTATAACGTATATTTCAGTGTTTTAATCTTAGGATTTTGGTTTCAGACCGAAACCTTTTTCTGATCAAATTGTGGAGATTTAATGATAATCGAAGTAAATAAACCTTTAATTCTTTATCCATGAATGATTTCCAACCTTTCTATGCTTTTGATTTCATAAAATCTAGTCTGGATTAGTGTTCCTCATTGAAACTCGTCTATAACACTCGTTCGAGAAAAAAACAAATAGAAAATGAAGAAAGAGCCCAGTTGGAAGCCCAACATCAAAAAGAGATGGACAATCTTAAAGAAGAAGTCACAAGGCTTACTAGTCTACTCGAGCAGGCCTTGAGAGATAAATTTGGAAAAGCAACACTTATAGCTCAGCCTGAAGATATGCATGTAACTCATTTCGATCTACAAAATCTAGGGGCAAATAGGGTGTCATCTGAATTTCAACAAGCCATGCATTTTCAACCACTATACCCCATGAGAATGTCGTTTACCATTGATTCTACAAAGAAAGAATCTCAAAAGGGCAAGATGGTGAAAGAAGAGGGTTTGGAAAAATGGACTGCCCTAGAAGAGAGGATAAGGATAGTTGAGGGAAACCATTTGTGTGACGTGGTGAAAGCTGTCAATATGTGTTTGGTACCTAAAGTAGTCATTCCTAAGAAGTTTAGGGTGCCAGAATTTATTAAATATACAGGAACCCAATGCCCATATAACTCATCTCAAGGCATACTACAACAAAATGGCTGAGGTGTTTGATGATGAGAAATTGTTGATTCATTTCTTTCAAGACAACTTAAGTGGCACTGCCCTCACTTGGTATATACAATTGGATAATACTAAGGTTAAAAAATGGAAGGATTTAGTTAATGCCTTCATGAGGCAATATAAGTTCAATATAGACGTGGGCCCTGATCGGTTGAGCTTGCAAGCTATGGAAAAGAACAACAAGGAGTCCATAAGAGAATACGCCCGAAGATGGAGTGAGGTAGCTGCACAAGTTAACCCTTCCATGTTGGAAAAGGAGATGATCAGTTTATTTTCCAACACTTTTAAAGCTCCGTACTATAGGAATATAGGAATGGCTTCCTCATGGCCGACCAAAAAGAAGGGAAAAAAAGAAAAGAAGACGAAGACCTTTTAACAATTGAGTTTGACATGGGTGAAATTGTATGAAATTAAAAGTTGGAGGGAAATTATAGGTGCAATTAAAAGAAATTAGAAAACATGGACTAAAGATAAATTTGTCAAATCCCAAATTAAAAACCCCAACTTTTAGGGTTTAACCTAGACGATACATCACTCAGATTTAATGAAGGGATTAAATGATATGTCATTCGGCTACTATTCACCTTCTTCCTTTGATAGTTTTGGCTAATCGAGCAGGCATCTTTAGATGAATAAATATGACATCTCTGGCCACCTCAAGGGCTGTAACTATCACTATTTGATTGAGAAACACCCCTTCTATAAAGATCAGTTGCTCCCATCAAATGTTTACATCCTATTTTCTTCAATGAACTCAACATCTTGTCCCTAATACCCTCACTACATTGACAGAGTCTAGGCTAATTGAGTTAACACCTTCAAACGAGTGAACGTGAATCTACAGGCTTCCAAATCGAGCAAGGTTGGATCTAAATGAAAGGTGTGCACCTCCTCTACCAATTTCAGGTGATAATCAACGACAATGAGATTAGAATTGCTTCGACGAGGTTTCAAAAGTGGATAACCCGGTCATTGACGATTGTGATACCCATTATTTAAAAACCACTCATTTTTTCATGTGTTCACACTTCAAAGTTCTCAGAGGGTCCTTATCAAAGGTTTAAAATTGTCCTCTCAAGATCAGATGGCCAAAAAACCTCACATTGACCTCCAGGTTTTGTAAAAACTATTTTTGAGTTTGTTACAAAACCATCATTGCACAACCAGCCAAGGACATTGCCTTAAC
>Ga0325410_1004494_pt1 | contig 15579 bp, 7 predicted proteins | sample PopdelMetagenome_16_FD_206182 | JGI IMG/M metagenome (GOLD analysis project Ga0325410, IMG submission 206182) | Populus deltoides microbial communities from Bellville, Georgia, United States - Xylem-PdIQD-R3 | ecosystem: Host-associated > Plants > Phyllosphere > Stem > Wood/Secondary xylem...
AAGTGTAGTGAAACTTGAGAAGAATATAAAAAAGAAAGATCTTAGTTATGTGTAGAGATATATCAAAGACTAGGTAAAATAATAAAGTAATTTATTGGTAAGAAAATGATGTACTTTTCATTATATAAACATGCTTTATATATATATATATATATATATATATATATAAATATAAAGGTAGTAGTTATCAAATATATTATAAAATAATTAAATAAATAAATTTAATCATAAAGAATAAGTCAATAAAACTTATTAATTATTAAGAATAACTATCATTAATTATAATTTTAAATCAAGATTCAAACACGTCATATTTACTGCTAATGTTTTTGGATGATCCTAAGGAGCATCCAATTGACCTAAGCATTGGCTCCAATACCTCACACTATTTTGTTGCAAAGGAGGTAACTCACTATTAAAAAATTGGAAAATATTAATGCAATTTCATTAGTGTTTAGTAAAAAAATCTGTTAGTATTTTAATTATTGATGAAATTTCTAACGTAAACTTGTCATCGGCAAGTTGCTCGTCGGGGATTGTCATAATGTCGACAAGCTTTATTGGTGACAAAAATGCTAATGGAATGTTGGCATAAAAAAATCAGATTTACCACCAATTTTCTGTCGGCAAGTCAGTTGCTGTTTTCATTGAAAATACCCAAATCTTCTATAACTTTCTAACTTAATAGGTGCGAAGTTACTGATAGAAATGCTGATGAAATGGAGTTGTTCATCAATGATTCCGTTGGTGTTTTATTTTTTTTTTGTTAGATGTTATAATCCCTTAGATAACCTAAACATACAACAATAATAACAAGAAGAAGCATCTTCAAGCCAATATTTGTTCACATTAAACCTACAACCACAACAAAACATATTTGTGGAATTATTAAAACGATGAATACATCTAAACAAATAAATAAAACATTATTCAAAAGATATAAATGTAATACATTATAAAGTATCAACAAATATCTTATACAATTACAATTTTATAACACAATGAAACATCACATCTAAATTAATTAAAAACATTTTAATTAGAATCCTCCTCTTAATGGTAATCAAACAACTTAAGTCAAAGTTTAGTTGGGTCTAAAGAGAAGATGTATTATATATGCATGGAAAGCTAAGTAGATGAATGTTAAAGATTGATTAAGCATTTTAATAATGCAAATAGTGAGGTAAAAGTGCTGCTCGCATCAACTAGGTTTTGTTCTAAAAGGATAAATCTTGTCAGGGCTTCAAGGGTGGTTTTGCTTGATGTTGTATGGAACCTATCAGTGAAAAGACAAGTCATCAATCATGCCTACATGCTAGGGAAAGAGAGTTGTTTGCGTTTACCATCCCATTATATAAGAGACAATGGAAGAGGAAAAATATTTTTGTCAAGTTGAGAAAGAGCAATTGTAAGAGCTGGTGTTTGATTGCACAAACATAAGTGGTAGTTGTCAGAAGGTTGTGTTTGAAGAGATGGTTAGGCACGACAAGCTTAAACCTATATTTAAGAAGATCGTATATCAACCAAAAGATAGTAATCTAGATAAATCTTTTGGCTTGGATTTGTAGTAAACACCATTGAATTTTTCAACAATATCCTCATCATTTGAAGTTGAAAGGCGCAGGATAATAGGTTTCTGATACGATCCAGGAAAGGTCAAATTCGGATTTTGATGTAAAATGTGCAACTATCCAGTTTTACGGTAACATTCATAATTCTCAATCCGACCGTTGGATCGAGCTGAAATTTGATACGATCCAGGAAAGGTCAAATTTGGATTTTGATGTAAGATGTGCAACTATCTAGTTTTACAGAAATAGTCATAATTCTCAATCCGACCGTTGGATCGAGCTGAAAGTTTACGTGAAGTCTTATAACATGTTGTCCTACCTTGGGTTAAAATTTCAGGTCAATCAGATTTCAGTAAGGCATCTCAATACGGGTCAACAGAGGTTGTATGTATTTTGTTATTTACTTCCTTTTAACTTGTGGGCTTCCGATTTGTCTAGGATTATTTTTCTAAAATGATGTGGTAGCTTATTTTGGGAATCTACTAGTTCTACAAAGATCTTTAATGGGCTGAAACATAGTTTTCAAGTGTGGCTAAGATTCATAAATGTTTCAGAATCCTTTTCTTTCAAGGATTCCTCATTTATCCTACCTACAACAAGGAAAAAAGATTTCAGAATTAATTCTACCTTCAGATTTGATTCTCTTAGCTTATATGGAACTTCTAAAGGGTGAAAAATCTAATCCTATCATATTTAGGATATTAAATTCGGATTTATTATTGTTATTATTATTTTCTTCTTAGTTTAGGGTTTATTTATATTATTTCGGTTTAATTGTGAGTGGGCATCATATAAGTCCACATAAGGGGTCCATTAGGGTTTATTTTAGTTTGAAATCACTATAAATAAGGGCATAACCAGACATGTAAGGTTGGACAATTCAGATTAATAAAACTTCTTGTTTGCCGCACGTTTTGTATGTGTGTTGGAGAGATAATCTCCATTCCATGGTTCTTTAAAGTACTGAAAATGACTTATCGAAGAACAACTGGCTTTGTGGCGTCATACTTATACTTCTCGTTCGCGAATCAATATTCGTTGGGTGAGAGTTTTTTGTTTTCAATAATGCTGGTGCCTAAGTACAAGTTATCTTTGTGTCACACTCCTATCAAACCTGATTTACTTGGCTTTCTGGGAATTGGTATCTTTGCATATGGGTTGCGTGACCACGTGAACACGAGGTTCACATCAGTTTCATACTACTATGATTTTGAGTTTGCATCATTTTGGAACATATTAATGATTCAGTACTTGTTACGATGTTATGTTTGAAGAATTTTCTTTTTATTGAGAGAAAACCTTAGGAATCTCTATGTTAGTTGATAGTTTTCACAACTTTTATATTTGAATGACAAGCCCAAGAACTATTTGTGGATCTCACGTTATTGTTGTTGTTGTCGTCAATGATACACTTTACACTATTTGAAAAAAAAATTAATGTAGGATTGATATTTTTTTTTCATTTAACTTGAGCATAAATTCTCGTGTTTTTTTTTTCATTTCCTGAATAGCAAGAATCTCTCAAACAAAGTTGATAAAATTTATTTGGTCTAACCTTATAAGACCATCCAAAATAAAACTCTGAGGACCCTTTTTTTACGTAAATGAAATCCCTAAACTAACCTAACAATTTCTTGTTCTGAATGAGGCCAGGGTTAATTTAATATCAAGAAAAAGATTTTTTTGATAGTAATTGTTGATTCTTGATTTAATATACCGTTATTTGATGATTTTTGACATCTTTGTTTATTATTTTGTGCAGGCTTTTATAATAAAATAAAAAATAAAAAAAGGTTACGAGGTGAAATAACAAGCAAAGAAAAAAAAAATAGGGAATAAGATGATGTAATACAAAGAGGAATTACATAAATAAGAAAAAGAAAAATAAATTGGAATTCAAACAAAACTTGAAAATTGTAGGTAAAGATTCTACACGGTCAAGAAAAATAAAAACTATGTTAATCTTTAACCATAAAATTTCTCAATTAAAAATCCACATTTAAGGAAATAATATAAAATCTCTCAATATTATTTTTTTAATTTTGATTTTTTTAATAAAAACCTCATTAATATAAATAGCGATAAATAAAAAAAAACCCTAGAGAAGGATAGATGAGCCAACTATAGATAGAGATATGAAAAATAAAGGTACTCCAAAAAAAAAAAAAACAGTTATAAAGAAACTCCCCTTTGAGTGTTATTTGTTTGTTATCACCTTTATTAAGAAAACAAACACACGAACTATCATGCGTTTGATTCTCATTCTACTAATTTTCAAAAGAAAAAAAAAAGGTTTTTACTTTGTTTTTATAGATAAAAACACTATAAAGCTAAGTGTAACTATCATAAATGGAGGCCATAAGGACAAAATTAACTTAGTTGCAGAGAAAGTTGTAGCGTTGTTGTGGTTGTTTTTTAAAATATTTTTAATTTGAAAATGTATTAAAATAATATTTTTTTTATTTTTAAAAAATTATTTTTGAAATTAGCGCATCAAAATGATCTGAAAACATCAAAAAATATTAATTTAAAACAAATAAAAAAATAAAAAAATTTATTTTTTTTAAAAACATTTTTAAAACGCAAAAACAAACATAACCACACAAATAAAATAGATATTGTGATTGTATTCAAGGTTTACACGGGAAGGAGGCTAAGGGTTGGGTATCAACTTTGAAGCCACGAAGCACATTAGTGCTGGTAGATGAAGGCATGGAAAATGTGCATCCGAAGGATTCAAGTAAGGTCTTCGTTGAAATGACTTTAGGGAAAAAAAAACTCCCCTTTTACTTTTTGATGTACTTTTATGTGCCCTCATTCAAGCATTGATTTATCCTGGTCTATATACTTGACAATGACAATAACAATGACAATGACAATGTTAATGTGGTCTTTGATGGCAATAATATAGTTACTTACTTTATCCTGGTAAGATGATACGTGGAAAAGGGTTATCTTGACGATGAAAGTACTCAATGTTTTTGAAAGTAAAAATACACATTGATCTTATTAGCACTTGGTTGAGTTTCTTGAAATATGACATTATAGACTTCGACATGTTAATATTTAAAAAACCAAGACGTCATATGAGTGTTTCGTGAATAAATTAAGCACATTGAGACTGATTGTCATTTTACTCATTATTATCTCAAGTATTACACCATTACTTTCCTTTTTGTTTATTTTTTTTGCAGATTGCGGATTGTTTTTTTTTTTTACGAAGTCGTATTCTATTTCTCATTTTTGTTTTCTAGTTGACAGACTCTTAATAATTGTAACTGCTGCATTATCAGTTTAAGGAAAAATATTAAGAAATATAAGTTATTTTGTTTTATTTATTAAAGATATAATAGTATTCTCATTTTCTTTTCAATTTATTCTATATATAATCTCTTTGTATTTAGGTTAAATTATTCCTTCAATGAAAAATCAATAAAATTCTAACCTTCTCCTCTCTTATTTTGTATTTCTTTTTTTATTTATTTGGATTGTTTAACACTTGAAATATTACATTATAGACCAATATTGATACTACTTGAAAACTTATTTCTCTTTTATCCTAGATTCTTTGTTGTGCAAATTGATATGATTGAGCACAATACTAATATTGAATATTGCAATGCATTATTTTTTGAGCATCTGTTTATTATGAAGATCAACGATAAAAGGATCACGTACAAATTGCATGAAATGTATATTAGCGATGATAATGATACTGATGATCTTGACGTTTCATAATGATATAAAGAGTAACAAATTCTAGGTTGCAAGCGGGTGTTTAAGAAGAAATTACGTAATATACTAAAAAGACTTAGTGCCCCTATTACTGTTTACATAGATATAAAACACTGTTGATTGGAGCAGTGTAATGACAGTCCAACCCATGACACAAAGAGTTGCAAGGGCAGCGGGGGAGGGGTGGGGTTGTCTTTTCGTTGGGGTGTATTTTTTGGCATTGAAATGATGGTTGGAGAGAAAATGGTTAGCACAAGTTTTGGTGGGGCTGCAAGTCATGAGGAGCGGGCACCTGACGATGGGGCTACCCATGCAAGGCCACATGGTGCTTGGGTCTTGGCAAAAGACCCGATTGGCTATGACAGCCCAACCACCACGTGACGCTTCCCCTTATTATTTTAATATTATTACTTATAATAAAAATAGTATTATTTATACCACAACTGATAATATTTACAACACAAATAATACTATTTTTTGTAGTAATTCTTTTAATTATAATAAAAATTAAAATATTTACACCACAAATAATACTATTTTTTATAGTAATACTTTTAATTATAGTAAAAATTAAAAGATAATTGGGCCCTTTGCCATGACTGATGCGCCACGTGGTGCTTGGGCAAATACAATGCACTGGGCAGACCCCAGCGCCACCTGGTGGTTGGGTTTTGCCAAAAGGCTCTATTGGCTATGGTAGCCCACCGCCATGTGGTGCTTGAGAAAACGTGAGTGCCACCTGGCACTTGAGTCTTGATAGAAGGCCCGATTGGTTATGGCAGCCCACCTACCACGTGGTGCAAGGGCAGCCCTAGCGTCACGTGGCACTTTCCATTGTTATTATAATATTATTACTTATCATAAAAATAGTATTATTTATACCACAACTGATGATATTTATAACGCAAATAATACTATTTTTTATAGTAATCTTTTTAATTATAATAAAAATTAAAATATTTATACCACAAATAATACTATTTTTTTATAGTAATACTTTTAATTATAGTAAAAATTAAAAGATAATTGGGCCATGTGCCGTGATCCATGCACCACGTGGCGTTTGGGCACACCAGAGCGCCACCTAGCGCTTGGGCGGCTCCAATGCGAGGGGAAAACGCAAGCGCCACCTTGCGCTTAGGTCTTGGCAAAAGACCTGATTGATATGGCAGCCCCACTGCCATGTGGCGCTCGGGTCCGGATGCATCTGCGCCAACCCTAAGTTTGGTCCAGACGCATCCCTACTCAACCACATGTGTATTTATATAATAATGTGTGTTATAAATATTATTTTTTTCTCTTATAATTCAAAGTTTTCATATCAAAAATATTGTTATATGTATTGTGATCATCCTTGAAATTCTTAATATAATTATTTATGTTATAAATAGTATTATTTTTATTATAATTAATAGTATGAATATTAAAAATATTATCATTTGTGTTATAAATATTATTATTTTTATTATAATTAATATTATTAATAAAATAATTAATAAATTTAAAAAATATTATTATTAATATTTTTAAAAATATTATTTGTGTTATAATTATTATTTTTTGATTATGATTAAAAGTATTAATATTAAAAATAGTATTACAAATAGTATTATTTGTGTTATGATTAAGAATATTAATATTAAAAATAGTATTATTTGTGTTATGATTAAGAGTATTAATATTAAAAATAGTATTTTTATTATTATTATTTTTATTATGATTAAGAGTATTACTATTAAAAATAGTATTATTTATGTTATAATTATTTTTTTATTATAATTAAAAGTCTTGGCGCGCGCATCCACGTCCATCCCCAAATGGGGTTAGATATAGCCACTGCCAAACCCAAGTTGGGTCGGGACGTGTCCAAGCCCACACTCAAGTCCACGTCCAACCCCAAGGCAGGTGTAGACGCGTCCACGCCCAACCCAAAGGTGGGCGGGGACTCCTCCACGCCCAACTTGGTGTTGGGGCACACAACAACGCCCACACCCAAGTTGGGTCTGGATGTGTCCACGCCCAACCCCCAGGTGGGCGTGGAGGCATCAACGCCCACCCTTAAGTTGGGTCTGGACATGTCCGCGCCCAACTACATGTGTTAATATAATAATGTGTGTTATAAATATTATTTTTTCTCTTATAATTCAAAGTGTTCAGATAAAAAATAGTATTATTTGTGTTATGCATATTATTATTTTTATTGTAACTCGAAGTATTGATATAAAAAATATTATTATGTGTTGTAATCATCCTTGAAATTCTTAATATAATTATTTATGTTATAAATATAATTATTTTTATTATAATTAATATTATTAATAAAATAATTAATAAAATTTTTTAAAAAATTATTATTAATATTAAAAAATATTATTATTTATATTATAAATTTTTACAATAATTTTTATGAAAATAAAAAGTAAGCCGGGCATGTAGCGCGGGCATCCAACTAGTTTAAACTAAATGGAAAGCTAGATAAAAAATTAAAAAAAAAACTAAAATGAAAGCTGATTTCTCTAGCAATAAATATACTTTATTATTCACTACGATATTGAAGTTACATATATGACTTTGGCGCATAAAAAATAAACATGATTGCTATTGAATCAGGGATATTTTACTATTTTTACACGGTGCATTAATTATTATTGATTTATTTGGGATATTTTTATTTATTTAACATTTGAATAAAAAGTAAAATAACCGAAATACTCCTAAAATAAAAAAAATCAATAGTTCCAGTTACCTAGGGGTATTAGGTATTTTTGTTTTTTTATATATAGTAGAATTACATATGATATTACTTATTAACAATAGTAATAATGACTTTAATCCTTATTCTTTGAATTGATATTTTTTTCTAAATTTTTTTATATGACTGATTTTTTTTATTTTTATTCTTTAATATTTAATTTATTTAGAATTGAACTTCATAATTTTTTTAAATTAGATGCTTCAGGTCTAATAACCTCGATCAATAAATTAAAAAGTGAACATAGTTTTTTTTTTTAAAAAAACTTTATAATTCTCTTTATTTTTTATCAAGTTATTTCAGTAGCATAATATGGGCCACATGTTTAGCAGGATATCATATGTTAGTTTAGTCCTAATAAACGTTGTTACACATTAATCATGTAAAAAAAAAAATTATTCAGATAGTAAATTATAAACACCAAAGGTAGTTTGTAAATAAAAGAGATAGGTAAAAGTAAAATATTGATTCTTTGATATTTATTCATCTATTAGAATTTTCGTTTGTTATTGCATCAATTTATAAGTGATCTATATATAGTGTCTTATAAAATCTAATTAATGCTTATTTCAATAGACTCGAGGGATCTATTGTTCTTGATAAGAAACATAATAAGGTAATGGTGTCTAATGGCTATGTTATTAACTATGCTAATTAATGCTTATATAGAAAGTTCGAGCATGGTGTTTGTGTAATTACTTACTTAGATGTTGATAACTTGTTAAACAAATTTGTATATCAAGGTCTATCATAGAGTTAAATATTATAGCCTGTTTTAATTAATTTTTTACCCTCTTATTTTAAAAATATATTTTTTAAAATAATTCAAAAATATATTTTTTTTAAAATGTATTTTTGATGCAATTTGATCAATTTGCATTTATTTCATGATTCTTTACCCTTTTGATTATCTTATTCATATTGATGATTTAAAAAAAAAAATCAAAGAGATAAAAACAACAAAAATTAAAAAAGATTAGTGAGTGGAATAATAAATGATTAAGGAAAGAGATACCAAAATAAACATGATAGTTTTAGCCCCTCTTCAAAAAACTAAAAGATAATTGGATAAGAATAAAATAAATAAAAAGTAAAAGAAAAGATGAGAAGATTGTAGAAGGTAGGAGAAGGGAAAAGAAGATAAAATTATATATATATATATATATATATATATATATATATATATATAGAGAGAGAGAGAGAGAGAGAGAGAGAGAGAGAGAGGTTGTAATCACTGTGAGAGCAAAGAGAAATGGAGTGTGAATACTTTTTTTTTTAGCAAGGCTAGTCACCATGAAAGTTCGATTGCATTGAATATAAACTTGTATCTTGTTTGATTGTTTCCAAACCTGCACAACACAATCAAAAGAAAAAGGGGTTAAACTAAGTTTGTTTTTTTTACTTTTGGATTATTTGGGTTGCCTCCCATTTAGTGTTAGTTATAGTTAGTAGCTTTATTATTTCTTTCATCTAAATTAGATCAAGAATGATCACTTCTCTTACCGATAAGTTCTCTACTCACAAAGTGTTTCAGATATTGACCATTGAATGTAAATGTCATTTTCTCATCATGAGTGACTTTCATTGCTTTATGTGGAAAAACTTTAATAATCATAAATGGACCTGAACATCATGGCTTAAGCTTTTCTAGAAACATGTGAAGCTGTGAATTGAAAAACAACACTTGTTAACCAAGTAAAAACTCATTTCTTGAGATGTACTTGTCATGCCAAGCTTTAGCCCTTTCCTTGTATATTTGTTTATTCTTATAAGCTTTATTACAAAACTCATCCAATTAAGCGAGTTGTAAGTAACATTTTTCTCCTCCAACTTAAAGATCCATGTTTAATCGTTTCATTGCCCAATAAGCTTTATGCTCAAGTTTTACAGGTAGACGACATGCTTTTCCAAAAACTAACTAATATGGGGTCATTCCCAAAGGTGTTTCAAATGCTATGTGGTAAGCCCATAATGCATCATCCAACTTCTTAGCCTAATTCTTTTTGGAACTGTTAATTGTTTTCTCTATAATCTACTTTACCTTCTTATTTAATACTTATTTTTCACCATTCATTTGAGGATGATAGGCCAATGCTTTTTGATGTTTAACTTTATATTTTGATAAAAAAAAACCTCAAATTATTTATTGTAAAAATAAGTTCCTTCATCATTAAAGACAACTCTCAGAGTTCCAAATCTAGTAAAAATATTCTTTTGAAGAAAAAGTTAGCACTACTTTCTCATCATTAGTATGAGTTGTGATTGCTTTAATCCACTTTGATACATAATCCACTATTAAGAAATTTTTTTTGTTATTGTAAACGAAGGAAAAGGTCTCATGAAGTCAATACCTCAAACATCATATAAATCCACCTTTAAAATATTTTGCAAAGGCATTTCATTATACCCAGAGATGTTTCCATTATATTAACATCTTTTACATGCGGTAATAAAATTATTTTCATCCTTGAACAAGGTTGGCCAATAAAACCTTGATTGAAGAACTTTAACAGTAATTCGTTTACCTTCAAAATATGCCATCTACATTCAAGTGTATGGCAATACTATAAAATATCTACCATCTCATTTTTTAGATCACGTCATCTAATGATTTGATATGCACAACACTTATAGAGTACAATTGGTTCCTCGTAATAATAATGATTTACTTTTATGATAAATTTCTTATTTATTGGTATAAGAAATCTAGAGGAATGATCTTTCCTACAAGGAAATTGACTTAATCTGCATACTAAATTGACTTAATCTACATACTAAAGAGGAGACTTGTTAGAAAAAAAATAGCTCAAAGTTCATTATCTAGAAAACCATTGTTTATAATCATGTGTTGGGAGTCAATTTTCTTTAGTAGCTCTAGTCATTAGAGGTGATCCACTATAAGTTTTTCACTTCCTTTTTTATCTTTAATTTTCATATCAAACTCTTCTAGTAGAAGAACCAATCATTAAAACAAACATTGAACACAAAAAAATCATCCATGAAAATTTTAATAATCTTCTCCACCATATTCAAGAAGATTGCCATATACATCTTTGAAAAGTGGTCGGTTCATTACAATGTCCAAATGACATTCTTCAAAATGCAAAAGTACCATAAACAAAAGTGAAGATGGTTTTCTCTTGGTCCTTCAATGCTATGGTTATTTGATTATACCTTAAATAGCCATATAGAAAAAAATAGTGTTCATATATGGCCATCATATCTAACATTTGATCAATGAATGGTAAGCAAAAGTATTTCTTTATAGTGGATTTATTTAACTTTTGGTAATCCATTCAAATTCTCCACCCAAGCACGGTTTTTGTAGATACCAACTTATTATTTACATCTGTTACCACTGTCATTCCTCTTTTCTTTGGTACAACTTGAAAAGAACTGACCTATGAGCTATTAGAAATTGGGTAAATCACTCTAGCATCTAACCATTTTAATACCTTTTTCCGAACCACTTATTCTATTTTCAGGTTGAATCTTCTTTGGTGTTCCACCATCGACTTGTCATTTTCTTCCACTAAAATTTAGTACATACAAATAAAAGGGCTAATATATTTAATGTGTGTCGACATCAACCTAATAACTACCTTATATTTTATGAGAACTCTCAACAAGTTTTCTTTTTCTACACAAGAGAGCTTAGATTGAATAATCATTGGATAAGTAGATAAGCAAGACAACCATACCAAAGGTGTTTTAGTAATTGATTCAACTCTAACACAAGTGGTATTTTAATAGATGAGAGAAGCTTTGATGGACCTTGTTCCAATTCTTCAAAGTATTTCCTGTTGTTAAGGCTGAATAGCTTCATCCATAATGCATATTCCAACACTTCATCATCCTCTATCATCATTTTATTATAATTAACTAAACAAGCTTTTAACGACTCTTTTTGTTTATTAAACCCTTTGATGACACCAAATCAATTGCTTGGATGCTAAAACAACTCTCATCAATATAAGGATTCTTAACGGCATTGAAAATATTAAAGATCACCTCTTTCTCATTCACCCTCAACCACATTTCTTTTTTTAAAAAACATTAATTAAGGATTGTCTAGTGGCTAAGAATAGTCTACCAAGAAGGATAAGGATCCCATTATCCTCCTCTATGTTAAGAATGGTGAAGTCAGATGGAAAAATAAATTTTCTCACCTTGACAAGAATATCTTCGATTATTCCTTGTGGGTGCTTTTTTTAGCGATTATCTAATTTCAATGTAATCATAGTAAGTCTTGCTTCATATAATCCTAGGTTTTTGAAAATAGATAAAAGGCATATGATTAATATTTGCACTTAAATCACACAAAGCTCTTTCAAACTCAACATTTCCAATTGAACAAGATATAATGAAACTCCTTTGGATCTTTAAGCTTTGGAGGTAATTTATTTTGTAGAATTGAAATACATTTTTCAGTAAGAGCTACAGTTTCATATGCCTTTAATTTTCTTTTATTTGACAAGATTTCCTTCAAGATTTTCACATAACTTGACATTTGTTCAAAAGCATCTACAAAAAAATAAAATAAAATGTTAATATGCAAGTTTTTAGACACACCTAATTTTTTTAAATTTTTTTTTATCTAATTTATTCTTTTATATTCGTTGACAAAATGAAACTTTTGGTGAGTTTTCAAAAATCTCTAAATGAAGAGGTGAAGTATGAAGTTGTTACCCTCATTTTTCTTATTGACTTAATTTGTTAGCTATATTTGGGGTGTCTAACTCTTTCCTACTTCTAAGTGTTATCGCCTTCCATTGCTCCTTTGGATTCACTTTGGTGGTTTTAGAAAGATTACCCCATTGTCTCCCTATGAGCATGTTGGCCAGCTAACTGACTTGAACCTCTAAATTCTGTATTGAAGCTGCTTGATTGTGAAAATTAGTCTTAGTCTCTATTATGAATCGGTTGGAAATGATTGCTAGGTGTGCCATTGCTTCGTCTAATGATTATTTTTTTGGTGGCTTACTCGATGATGACATAAATGGAGGCTTCATTACATTCTAATTATTCCATGCAAAATTAGAGTGATTTCTCATCTAAGATTGTTGATAGCACTGTATGGATTGTTTTGTCAGTTGTAATTTGCGACAAAGTGTGCTTCAACCTTTGGAATCTTTTGTTAAACTTTTAGCCTAATCTAATGGTCAGATTGAAAGTTATGCTTGTTATCATAAAATAGTGCATTAGAAAAAATAAGCCTAAAACCTCCTTTAATATCCTTAAATGACAAGAAAACCTTTCCAAATAAGCTAGCTACTGACCTTTAGTTTCCTTCTTGGACATGGACTCCTTATTAACTTTATTTCCATATTAGATAAGAATTGATGTGTTGTCAAACTAATATAATATGAACTCTTTTGTTGCTAAAAATATTCACACATAATAAGGACTCCTAAACTGATATGGAATCCATAAAGCGCATGAAAATGTTTAATTAAATAAGGTTACCATATATTCCATTTGGACAGCCCACCATTGCAAATAATTAGGGTTATAAATGGACCAGACCCTTCTTGTATATAGATTAAATTGATTAAAGTCTTATTATTTCTTGTTATAGTCTCCTTGAAATTTGTTTTGGCCTAAATACTCTAAGTAAGTTCATTAAATGCATTAGTGAGCTTCTTTACCCTTGATCGCGTAATTGATCTAATTGACACTTCTAATGGATCTTTTGGTGTTGTAGGCTATGTTATGTGCCGATCCACATCAAACATTATTGTATATTTATATATGTACATGGAAAAGGGGTTTCAAACTTTAATATATATCATGTATTTGTTTGATAATATAAGTCTATTTATGATTGGTGTTTTTTAACTAGAATATTTTCCACTAGACACTACATGATTGTTTGAGATCATTCCTCATCATTAGGTTAAGAGACTTGTATCTTCTTATTGGCAACAATCTATACAATTATTTGTTCTCCGGCAAGTGTACATCAATCCAAAATAGAAGAAGCCATATTCTTATCCTAGAAGTTTTCTTATAGAATAACTTATGCACCGAGTTATCTAGCCATGAGCCATGGAGTAAACCTTCAAGGACAATAATCAACACAATTGTGTGGACGAGTTCGTTGTTTACCTTGCCTAATTTTACAGTGGTTATTTTATTTTCATATTCAGTATGTTTTAGTTCACTAAATAAAATATGAAATCATAGGGTATAATTTGTAGTATTTTGTTTTCAGAAAATCGAGAGTCGTTAAGTATTTCTCTTGAATATGCATAAAAATATAAAACATCTTATATATAAAACTTTTTTTAATTTTATTTTTCTTTATTTTATAAAGGTTGATTTTTCAATTTCAATAGATAAAAACCTAAAATAGATGAGTGATTTGGATATGTATATTTGAGTCAAGTAACTCTAAGAAATAAGAAAATATGACAAGAAAAAAAAATAAATCAAAGAACGCACATGGACTATTACATTACTAATTTGACTCTTAGATATCATCACTATATATTTTTGTTTCTATTTTATTACATTATTATAACATGATGCATTCATTCAACAATATAATAGCAACCCACAATACATAATATTGGTATGGTTCGGTAAGGAATGTTAATGTATATTATTAAATCAAATTGACAAATGATGGTAGGATCAATAAAAATTAGACCACCTGTAAGCAGGGGCAGAGCAAGAAAATAAAATTAAGAGGGGCCAAAATTAAAAGAATTATTATAAAAGAGCTAAAATTTCAGTTATTTTAATACTAAAACTATAAATATTATTAAGGAAGGGACTGAAAAAAACATTTAATTACAAGGGCCGGGGCCCCTGCCAGCCCCCCTGCCTCCACCACTGCATGTAAGCCAAGGAGGCTACAAATACTATAAGATCATGATGTTCTATTGTCCCTGTCTATGATTAAGGGTATGTTTGAAAAAGTGATAGTGGTTGCGGTTCAAAGTGATTTTCACTTAGAAATGCATCAAAATAATATTTATTTTTATTTTTTAAAATTATTTTTGACATCAGCACATCGAAACGATCTAAAAACATAAAAAAATATTAATTTTTTTAAAAAATCAATCTTTAAAAAAATACGATTTGAACGGAGTTTTCATATAAGCTTTAAAACCATGTAAAGCTCAAATAAATAAATGGATAAATGGAGTATCATTTGCCGTTTTGTTTTTACAAAGACAAGATGCATAGGTCCTTCTCCTTAAAAATGTTGATTTTGTCGTCTTATGAGGTGGGGAGAGACAATACGCTTTATGTGTGGAGACATTTGTGAAGACAAACCAAAATGAAATGAAAAGAGGCTTCAACACTAATAACAAAAGTAAACACTAAGATTAGGACATGGATTTTACAATTTATCAGGAAAAGAAGTGTACTTTGAAGTGCAGTACGAAAGGCCATTCTGGCTCTTCTGAAGCTAGCACACTGTTCCAACTCAGATGTACACACACGCACACACACACACACCAAATCACTCCCACGTTAACGATCATTGTAATGAAAAACAATTTACATGTA
>Ga0325410_1004495_pt1 | contig 15576 bp, 14 predicted proteins | sample PopdelMetagenome_16_FD_206182 | JGI IMG/M metagenome (GOLD analysis project Ga0325410, IMG submission 206182) | Populus deltoides microbial communities from Bellville, Georgia, United States - Xylem-PdIQD-R3 | ecosystem: Host-associated > Plants > Phyllosphere > Stem > Wood/Secondary xylem...
TGTTAGTTTATAAATTCAATAATAATTTATATCCTATTTTGTTAGAGAAAAAGTAAAATTCAGATCAAAGGAGGGTTTTTGTAATTCTTTCTTTTTAATTTAATGCCTAAACTGCAACGAAACTCCGAGGATATGATTTTTGTCAATAGAAAATCGGAGACTACGAGCAAGCAATTAATATGATTTCAATATTTTCAACACACTCCAGTTTCTGCACAATTAATTTGAAAAATAAAACTTTGAAAGACGATGGTACTATTGATAAATAGTACATACCAGCAATTTTTTTTTAATTTTCCACACCTATAAAAAAAACAGCACAGGCTTCCAAGACACAAAAAATTACTCGACTAATTCTTATTGATAAAAAAAAATAGAAAATAGAAAATTCTATTATTGCAGATATATAACCATCCCCATTGAGTGGAAAATGAAAGCAATCCTTAAAAAATAAAACTATAACTGTAGATTTTGAGTCAAAATGTTCTTGAAAATCATTACGAGTAAAGTTTGCTAGTGGAACAACAAGTTACACAACAGAAAAAACAAAGATTTGTTTGCTTGCAACACTCACTAACAATTTTTTTTCAAGATCTGTCTTAAAAACTCAAAAACTCAGCTCTTTGGAAAGAAAAATCTTTAAAGTGTGTAGAAATTTAAAGAAGTATAATCTCTCAATCATAAATTTACCGATGACAGAATAAAAGTATATATAGGCTAGAATGAATTCCTAACATGACAATTACTAGATTTGATTATGTCCTTGATTATGAAGAAAATAAATAATAATTACATGATCATCTAAAATAGAAAATAGACATAACATATAGGAAATATAATAACATAACATATAAGAAATATAATAGCTACTGGATCTTGTATATTGTCTCTTGATGCTGCAGCATCTGCTCCATTAATCTTCAGTATTTGCAATATATGCAAGGATCTATAACTTGTATTGTAATCTTCAAGACTCCCCCTCAAGCTGGATCTAGTGGATTAACTAATCCAAGCTTGCTGAGCAAATGATGAAACTGACCAGATGGCAGAATTTTGGTAAATACATCAGCAAGTTGATCATGGGTGCGCACATAGGATGTCTGAATAAGTTTAGCTTGAACCAATTGACGAATGTAATGGCAATCTACTTCGAGATGTTTTGTGCATTCATGAAACACTGAATTAGAAACAATATGCATGGCAGCTTGTTTGTCACAAAATAAGATCATAGGTGTATGAGAGCCAAAATCAAGATTTGCAAGTAGATTCTTGAGCCAAATTAATTAACATGAAGCAGATGCCATTGCACGATATTCAACTTTAGCACTTGAACGCACGACTACCTGTTGTTTTTTTGCGCTTCCAAGACACTAAATTACCTCCAACAAACATGCAATACCTAGTGTTAGAACGTCTATCTAATGCATTTCTTGCCCAATTAGAATATGTGTATCCTATAATATATATATGTCCATTGCATGTCATAACAATGTCTCAACTAATAGTTCCTTTTAAGTATCGCAAAATACGCTTCATCATGTCAAGATGTTGAGCTGTAGGAGCATGCATATATTAGCTCAATAAGCTAACAACAAATGTAATGTCTGGTCTAGTGATTGTCAAGTAAATCAATTTTCCAACAATCCTTTGATAAGTAGTGAATGCTGGGAGAGGTTTGCTTGATGAATCCAACCACAGCTTGCTGTCTAGAGGAGTAATAGCTGGCTTGGTATGCAGCATTTCAACATCCTGTAGCATGTCTAGGATATACTTCTGTTGGTTAAGAAACACACCCTTGCTGGAAGTAACCATTTTTATCCCCAAGAAATACTTCAGCTTCCTAAGATCTTTAATAGAGAATTGCCGCTACAGATCAACCTTTAATTTTGCAACAGAGGTTTCATTACTTCCTGTGATAATTAAGTCATCTACATATATAAGCACAACCAGCTTGTTTGTAGAATTCTGTTGAATAAACAGTGAAGAGTCAGCATTACTTATTGTGAAACCAAGTGTCTGTAAAGCAACACTTAATTTGGCATGCCATGCTCATGGGCTCTGTTTCAATCTATAAATGGATTTGTGAAGTTTGCAAACCAGGTTAGGAGAGTGACTTTGTGGATGTCCTGGGGCTTAATGAATACTTCATCTTCAAGTTATCCATGCAGAAATACATTGCGTACATCCATTTGATACAATGACCAACCTTGATTAACTGCCACAGATAACAGGACACAAATAGTAGTCATTTTCACAACTGGAGCAAAGGTTTCTTTGTAGTCGATTCTAATTTTTTACGAGAACCCTTGAGCTACAAGTCAGGCTTTATACCTTTCAATTGTTCCATTTGAGTTGAATTTTGTTTTGAAAATCCAGTGGCAACCAACTGCATGTTTACCTACAGGAAGAGGCATGATGCTCCATGTCTTATTATCAGTAAGTGCACGCAATTCTTCTGTCATAGCCTGCTGCCATACAACTTGGGATTGAGCTTCTTAAAATGACTTGGGTTCATGTTCTTCAGAGATGGAGGTGAAGAAGGCTCGGTGATCTGAGGACAATTTATCATATGACAGAATTTTAGGGACTGGATGCTTGACAGTATATGTTACATACTCTTGTAATCTGGGAGGAGGCTGACGTGTTCTGTAAGACATTCTTCTAGGAACTTCATCACCTTGAATAGTAGGGGCTTCTATACTGGGCTGAAGAACATCAGGTGTTGGACATGCACCCAGAAAATCCGCAGCAGTGGTGGAAGGAGATTGATCAACAAGAGGCTGATCTCTAATATCTGGAACTTCAGGAACCTGTTGTGGTAGTGAACATACATTATGATCATAATAACTGGAACTAGGTAACGGAAACAAGTTAAAATCATCCTCTTCTTTACCTATGACAGGTTAATAAAAAGTATCTTCAGAAAATCTAACATCTCTTGAAACGCACATTTTTTTTTGTGAGGGATCATATCATCTATATCCCTTTTGTGTTTGAGAATACCCCAAGAAAATGCATTTGACAGCTTTGGAATCAAGCTTGTCCCATTTTGATGAGGGTAAGTGCACAAAACATGAGCATCCAAATACCTTTAGTTGTGCCCATTTAGGACCTGTATCCTACAAAACTTCAAGAGGAGATTTAAAATCCAGCACGCGACTGGGTAAGCGATTTATAAGATAGATAGCCGTAAAAACACCGTATCACCAAAACCCCTTTGGAACGTGCATTTGTAACATTATAACACAAGTTTTTTCAAGCAGATTATGATTTTTCCGTTCAGAGACTGCATTTTGTCATGGTGTACCAACATAACTAGTTTGATGCAATATGCCATTATAATGTAATAATGTGTCATGTCTTTGGACATGTATTCTGAGCCATTATCTGATTGGAATGTTTTAAGATGACTAGAGAATTGATTTTTAAGTAACGTATGAAAATCTTGAAAGCATGAAAAAACATCGCTTTTAGCCTTTAACAAATACACCCATGTGACTCTAGAAAAAACGTCAATAAAGGTTACAAAATATTTATAAACATCAAGAGACGTATTGAAAGGTCCTTATACATCTGATTGGATAAGTTCAAATGCATGAGATACATGTGTAGTAGAATTATTAAATGGAAGTTTAGATGATTTGGAAAAATGGCAGATCTCACATTCAAGAGGTTTCGAGATGGAAATTGAATTTATTTTGCTAAGTACATAATTTGACGGATGTCCTAAACAACAATGCTCAAATGATGTTTTGAAACTAGTCTAAAGGCTTTTGGGAACGCGATTATCCTGAAAAAAAATAGTAGAGACCATGCAGAAAAAAAACCTTCACCAATCGTCTTCTTGGTTAATTGGTCTTAAAATATAACCTTGTGATGAGTGAAAATTACATCAGAATTAAAAGTAGAAGTTATCTTACTGACCGAGAGTAATTGAAAAGGAAAAGAAGGAACATATAGAACATTAGACATGATTTCAGAGACAATCTTAATTTTTCCCTTACCCTTTACAGGAGACCCCTTCTTATTTGCTACCGAAACAAAAGCAGGAGAAACAAATCTTTCAAGGTTAGAGAAATTTATCAACTTGTTTGACATATGATTAGTGGCTCTAGAATCAACAATCTAAAGATCATGCATATTATTAAGTTCTAATGTAGTCATGAAAGTAGTCAGAATACCTTGGCTGGTGTTTATGTCTGTCTCTGCTAGAAAATTCATGAGGTGACAGATTAATACAGTTGAGTTCTATTGATGTTGTTCCTGTCCAGCAGTTCTAATGATTCCAGACTGCATCTTCCCATGGTTGTGTTTGTCCTACAAATAATTGGCAAAATCTTGTATCAAGGCAATGGGGTTGGCAATGAAGTTATCAGTTAATGGAGTTGAATTTGCCAGATGTGCTTTATAGTTCATTCTCTTCTGGAGTCCTCTTTGCTCATTAGAAAATTTGGGTTTAAGTTTTAGATGTAGCTGCCAACACCAGTCAGTGAGGTGTCTAGTATTATGACATTAGCTACACTTCAACTCTAAACGTTTTCCCTTGAATGATCTGCCATCACCCGCTTGTTTTGATAAAAAAAAGCATGCTCAGGCATACCAGAACTGGAGTTCTCACTACGGGGCATTGTCTTAACATGATAACCACGAGTAGTTGCTGCTCTAGACTGAGTTTCATGATTCATCACCTTCCTATGAATTTCTTCATGCTGAACCGTTGTTGTAACTGACTGTAGAGATGGCAGTTCTGGGTTCATTAGGATATGGCTTTGCAGATCTTCAAAGTCATAATTGAGGCTTGCCAAGAGCTAGAAAATTTTGTCTTCCTTTGTTCTTCTGTGTAGGACAGTAGTATCACAGGTGTGAGGGTGATAAATCTTTAGTTCCTTAAACTTTTCAAATTTCTCAATAGGTGAACAAATGGTTTGTTGTCTTGATGAAGACTTGCAATTTTACGGTGAATCTAAAAAATCTGTCCTGCATTGTTTTGGTTGCCATACATGTCGTGAATGGCATTCCAAAGATCATGTGTGGATTCAGAGTAGCTGAAAATTTCAGCCAAATTTTTTTTCATAGAATTAAGAATCCAAGACATCACCAACTGATCTTTGGATAACCATATTTTGTATTCAGGAGAGTCCACATCTAGAGACAAAGTTGAACCATTGATGAATCCCAATTTTGATCTTCCACCGAGAGCAATAGTGATGGCTCATGACTAAAGAAGATAATTGAATTCATTTAGTAATATTGAACTCAATTGTTGAGCAGTATTGGTGTCATCAGTATTATTGTTGAAAAAAGAAGTTACCTTTGAGCTTGAACTTTCTTCCATAGTGGCTATAGAAAATTCTTCAATAAGAGCAGAGACTAATGCTTAATTAGTGATAGAAACCTAGCTCTGATACTATGTACAAATTTAGAGAAGTATAATCTCTCAATCATAAATTTACTGATGGCAGAGTACAAGCATATATAGGCTAGAATCAGTTCCTAACATAACAACTACTAGATTTGATTATGTTCTTGGTTATGAAGGAAATAAATAATAATTATATGATCATCTAAAATAGGAAATAGACATAACATATAAGAAATATAATAGCTACAAGATCTTGTATATTGTCTCTTGATGCTGCAGTATCTACTCCATTAATCTTCAGTTTCTACAATATTTGTAAGGATCTACAACTTATACTGTAATCTTTAAGAGAGTGTTACTGCCTGTTAAGATGAGAGTTATTTAACCAGCTTAGTGTTGCTGTCAACATCTGCTACTGGCTGGAGAAGTGGAGATTGGAGAGGAGAGTGAGAGGAAGAGAGCCAAAGACGAGCAACTGGTTGAGTGTGATAGCTGGAGTATATGGAAACCCTAAATATTCAACATTTATATAGATTGGTGCAAAATGTAATTTTTTCAAACTTCAAGGTTTTTTATTTATTTATTTTATGTCAGGTTTGGGTAGTGTTTTGAGTTGGACAAGAAAATATCCATACCATACCCAAACTTGAACGGGTAAAAACACTTTACACCCATTCAAGTCGGTATCCATCATGTTTGGATAAAATTGTCATCCTTAGAAAAGATAAAAGAAAAAGAAAGAGAGAATGAATGAGACTTTGAAGACATAAAAACTTTGATGATGACATCCTTGGCATAATTGAAAAGATCTTGACAAGATAAAACTAATGATACCAAAGAATGTCAACAATAATGGCTTGAGTGGGCCACAAACTTTTCTCAAAGATTATGGATTGCTCACTTGTCTTTTGACGGCTGGTGTGGTGCACTCTAGCCACTGTTGGTGATTTTCTAATGTTATTGAATTTGTCTTGTCGAGATCTTTTCAATGATACCAGAGTTCATCATTGGAGCTTCGATATGCCTCTAAAGTCTTATTTTTTCTTTCTTTTTTCTCTCTCATCTCTCCTTTTTGAAACTTGTGCTAGTCAATTCAATAATGTTTTTTTTTAAATATTGCTATTTCCAACCGCAACTTTAACCAAATCGTGTTATTCCCCAAATCCTTTTGATCTTTGCTAGTTTGTCAAAATATTTCTTCAACTGTATTATATAGGAAAAACATTTATAGGGTCTTTAAGACTTAATGATGCACTTTGCGCTTATCGTACTGCTTTTAAAACATCATTAGGCATGTCATCTTATAGGTTGGTCTATGAAAAATCTTAGCACTTGCCTGTGGAACTTGAACATAAAGCTTATTGGGATCTCAAAGCTTTCAATTCAAACCTTGATGATGCTAGCCAACTACGTAAGTTACAAATAAATAAGCTTGAGGAAATAAGAAATGATGCATATGAGATTTCAAAAATTCATAAAGCAAGAATCAAAGAGTTTCATGACAGGAGAATCTTGAGAAAAACATTTGATGTTGGCCAAAAAGTTTTGCTTTATAATTCTTGACTCCATTTATTTCCTGGAAAGCTAAGATCAAGATGGAGCGGTCCATTTATTGTGAAGTATGTATATCCTTATGGGGCCTTTGATATTGAGAATCCAAAGAATGACAATATTTTTAAGGTAAATGGACATCGTTTGAAAGCTTACTTTGATAATTTTCCTAGTGAAAATGAATCCATTGGTTTGAATGATCCTGTATATAAAGGTTGATTATTTTGTTTTTCTCACATTGTTTTTGTGTTTCTTTTTGTTGTGACTCTTGTTTTGCTAGTCTTTCTCCAACCCTGGTCAAATGGCGGATAACGGTACTCCGTGACTCTTAAGTCGATTATTTCTATTTCTCATGATAACTGATATATGTGTATACATTTGTTCAATTCGTTGTTCCTTCTCTTTTCTTTGTATCTCTTTTCCACTTCTCATTTAAAAAAATGGACACCACTTTTGAAAAATTAAAAAAGTATTTTCCTGCTCTGCCTCAGAATGCGATACAAAACTTTACCGTGCTAGGTGTGAAAGATTGAGCTTGTTAATGAACCATGGAATTCCTGAAGATATTCGCTAGCTAATTGGAGAAAAAGTCTGATTATCAGGCAAGTTGTTGCGTGGCCGGCTTTGCTGTGGGGGCCGAATAAGGGCCGATTTGTGGTGTGCAGAGGGGTAGTCTTGGCCGGGCGTCATGGTGTTAGCCAAGTGAGAGAGATCCGGTGAGGGGCTCGGTGAAGGCCGGTCTTGGCGAGCTGGCCAGTTGACAGAGAGGGCTGCTTCGGGTCTGTCGGGTGGAGATGAAGGAGCTTTGTGCATGGAGGTTGAGAGGCTATGGGTTTTCTGGTTAAAGGGGGAGAAGGAAAAAGGAGCAACGACTGGAGGCTGGGGGAAAGAAAAATGTGTGGTGGCTATCTTGTAGCTGAAAGGGAGGCTTGCGGCTGAGGGGAAAAGATTGGGGTCGATCTGGTGAGGGAGGAGAGGCCGTGAGCGGGGAATATGAAGGGGAGAGGTTTGGCTGGTTTTGGGAGATGGGAAAGTGGCTGGGAGGCAGAGATTGGAGAGGCCGTAGCAGCTAGTTGAGATGAAGATGGCTGGGAAGGGAGCGACTAAGGAAGAAAAAAATCAAATACCAGTGGGGGGCGGTGGCTGCTCTTTTGTTTTGCCAAGTGGGGAAGGATGGTGCTAGTTTTGGGAGGAAAACTGGAAATGAGGGTTGTGTGAGGGAAGAGAGACTGGGGGGGGGGCTCTAGGAGAAAGGAGAAGGGTTTTTTAGGGTTAGGGTTTTTTTTTGTGTTTTTCTTTAAATGTGCAAAATTGCCCCCTCCTTTTTGTGTGTTGAAGGCTACTATTTATAGGCAAAAAATATTGCTAGGTCTCAAACTTGATCTCTCAACTTTTTTTTTTTTTATAAATTTTGATTTTTCTTATTTTTTTGTATTTGTTGAAAATGAGCAATATCAACGTCGACTCAATGAAGAAAATTAATGATTTTAAAAATGACGCGTTAAAAGTCGAACGCGTTCCAAAGATCTTTGAAAATTTAAATTATTTTGAGATGATGCTAAAAATGATGCAAATATATTAAAAAAACATATTTTTTGGATTTTTATGAAAATTTATCAAAATATGGGTAAAAAATTGGGTAGCAACAGATGCCCCCCATTTACAATGCTTGCGAAGCAAAACTCCTCAATGTTTTGCATAGTAAGCTTTGTAAAGAAAACTTGTCTTCTGAACTTGCTGAGTGCTCCACTCATCTAAGGACCTTACTTTTTTCTTTTTCTGTTTCATTTTCTTTTCTTTCTCTTCTTTCTTTCTTTCTCTCTCTTTTTTTTTTCTCTTTTTTTCCATTAAACTGAGATTCCATTTGACGACCTCTTTTAACCAAAACCAAAGAATGTGTGTAACTCGGTCAACCTGAAATCCCATCTAGCAATTCCCTTTAACCAAAGCTACTTGAGATCCCTTCTGGCGACCTCCTTTAACCAAAACCAAAGAAAATGTGTAGCTTAGTCAACCTGAAATCCCACCTGGCGATTCCCTTTAACCAAAGCTACTTGACATCCCATCTAGCGACCTCTTTTAACCAAAACAAAAAAAAAGTGTAAAAAGTGGTCTCGTTGTAATGGGTGACCTACCCAAGTGGAAAGAATGTGAAAAGCGGTCTCGTTGTAATGGGCGACTTACCCATATGAAAAAAATATAAAGTACGGTCTCATTGTAATGGGCGACCTACCCAGATGGAAAAAAATGTGAAATGTGGTCTCATTGTAATGGGTGACCTACCCAGATGAAAAGAATGTGAAGTGTGGTCTCATTGTAATGGGTGACCTACCCAGATGAAAAGAATGTGAATGTGGTCTCATTGTAATGGGTGACCTACCCAGATGAAAAGAATATGAAATGACAAGTGTGAAAAAAAATAGGACTTACCTGGCGAAGTCCTGAAGAGATGACAGAAGAAGGGCCGGAAAACTTGGTGCTTCTTGATAATTCCCGATCGTAGTGTTTGAAAACTCAATGCTTCCTGATTGCAGGGTTGACCTGATAATTCCTCATCGTAGGGTTTGAAAACTCGGTGCTTCCTGATTGCAAGGTTTATCTTTTCATTTATTAAGATTTTCCTAATGGAAGGGTTCATTCTTCTTATTCCATGATCAAAATCGATTCTTTGTTATCATCAACACAATGCTTCTTTCTTTTTCCACAATCTTGCTGGACCTTATTGAGGATTTTTCCTGTAACAAGTCAAAAACAATTGTGCAATGTTTTGAGGTTAGATGACATGTATGCATTCTTACCTGATTTGGAATATAAGTCGCCCTTCTTTGATGTTTAATCATCATAAGGTGCCTTTGTTTGCATTCCAAAGCCTTCTTTGTCCTTCTGATTTATCGGCTTATCAGTATGTTAGCTATCCACTTAACTGTAAGTGCCGTGCCTATCCTGGGCTGTCCGCGATGATTACTGCTCTCGTTGTTCATCAAGTATGAGTGTGACCCCAAGTGTGGTGTTGCTTGATTCCTCATGAATGAGCTTAACTGATCATTCATCTTCTGGATTATCCTGAGAATTGCTCTTTTATTGATTGTGCGCATCGTGCCAACACCCATCAAGATTGTCAATTAGTCATGAACTTGCCTTAAGTTGAAACAATATTCTTCAAGTATATGTTATCACAAGTCTTCTTGTAAACTATCTAGTCGTCCAGACATGCATCTCATAACTTATAGTACAAGGCTCATCGTTAATGTTCTTCTCCAATGGATTTCTCCCATCTTGTCGAATCAGATTATGAAATGAAATGCATTGGCATCATCAATGATGTTCATTTTATCACCCATATTCATGTGATGAAGTGCGCATTTGAGCTCTAAAACAGATGGTCCTACAGTCAGTCTTGCTGGTGTGCATCTTTCTGACATTCATTCAAATGTAACTATACGATAACATCTATCATAACCATGTTTCAAAGGGTAACCCCCCAAGATGAAGATATGAAGTTGTCCCTCAAATGCAATGTTGTTTTCAATTGCTGCTGGAGTTCACTAGATCATGGAATGTTTTTGAACAATATTGCTCCTGGTGTGATCTGAATGTGCTCATTCATTGATTATCTTTCTTTAAAATATATTGTCCCCCATTCACTGATTTTTCATTTAATCATCTTTCTTTGCCCCCTAGCTGATATGAATACTGTTTGTTTTCCTTCTTAGGGTCCACTGTATTGCCCCAAGGTGTCTCAACTTTTCAAGGAGTGTTGAGAAGAGTTGATGTCATTTCTGTCGAGGATTTCGCAGACTCAATCGATGTTCTTCTTTGTTCGACAATCTTTCTTGTTTTGGAATCAAATTTCCTATTTCAAAGGTCATGTATATTTAAGTCTAATTTTTGAAATGAAATCAGAGAGGTATCAGTTTTGGAAAAGATATTTTAAAAATCAAGCTTTTTGGTCAAAGACCCAACACATGTAATTCAATGCAGTCCTTTGATTGTCTTGTATTTTGAAAACAGAAATCGACCCGTTGTAAGATTAAAATGGCCTTTCCCATGGTTCTTTGTGTCCACTTTAAACTCTGATTTTGGGTATATCTTTTTGATGGTCTGTGATGAGGTGAAATTTTTGTGAATTTCAAAAACAAGATGCTCAGGCTTTATCAAGAAAGGTTGTTTCTTTTCTTAGCATTTATTTTATCAACATGCACAATAACTAGTAGCTTAATTCATGAAGTCAAGACCCTTATAGAAAAGCTCTTCCAGTTTTGAGAGTGCCATTTATTGGTTCAAATTGCTTACTTGATCGAAAAGGATTTTTAAAAACACGTAATGCAGGCTATGGTTCATGGCTATGAAAGAAAGGGAAATTCACATGCTCAAAAAGATGTTTGAGGGTTTCAAAGACTTAGGATCAACATCAACTATTCATCAATTCTTTTTCTCTTATTGTCTTCGTAGGGAGAGTGATATATAACCTTGTTAACCTTAAATATCAGAATTCTCTTAACCTAGGTCATAAAGCAAATCCAACTTCTTCCTTAATGATTAACCAATATACTCATTAGAGGCTTTATCATTGTTACCAAAAGACAATGTTTGTAACTCGATATTTTTTTCTGGTATTGACTTTTGGCGTATGCTGTGTCTTTTCTTAATTGAAACTTCTTTTGCTCTTTCTAGACTTGATAGACGTTCTCCTTCCTTAATCTTTGACTTGCCTTTAAGTGTTGGAAATTTCCACTCTCTTTTTTTCTTCTTTTTTCTTCATTTTTTTCCCATAGCCTTCCTCAAAGTTTTCTCACATGCCCCCAGTCTATGACTTCTTTCTTCTTCTAGCTCTTTCTCAATCATTGAACTTTTGTTTTAAGCCTTTCTTTTATCTATTGATTCTATCAGTGTCTTTAAAATATCTCTTATTTGCCCCCAGTGTGGGATGTGATCCTAGTCAGGGTTTCTTTTGAAAAGAAATATTCTATCAGGCTCAAATTGGATTGCAAGGGATATATATCTTTAGAAAGTGAAAGGGTAAACAAAGATGACCTTTTCTCATTTCAATCAAGGTCAATTAGAATCAATAAATTTAGACCTCATCCAGTGTAATGATTTGGACTTGTAAGAATCATGATTCGCGAGTCCATAACTACTGAATCCACTACATGTCATTATGCATACTGCTAAAATTTAGCTACATGGTGTGTGGTTCAATTTCAAGTATGAGTTCAAAATTTTTTTGGTGGCCTCATATTGTTTATCTTGACATTTTAACAAATATCGAGTCATTTCTGCAATCAAAACACTTTTAATCTTTTAGGATTGACTAGCCTTAATTTTGGATGTTGGAGTGTGATCAAAATATTTTGTCAAAATACCCTTTGAAAGAAGCATCTCTTGATTTCAAAACAACAAGAAGACAAAGGAAATACATGTTTCGTTTAAGGATGAGATGTGACCCAAAAAAAAATGCAAAATGGCAAAAATCCACAACAAAATGATTTGCAATTCAACATCATTCTTGGATCATCTTTTCTGGCAATATTTGTGCTTGGCCATGCATTTTCGATCTTTTGTCAATTTGAGGATGTTCTGGTGACCATATGATTGATGACATCATCTTTCACAAACTCAACTTGCTTTTTGCTCACCATCATCCGGTCTCGATTCTTGAAAATTTTGCAAATATTCAAGTGAATGACCCAAGACCGCACCATGATATTCACATCTCTTGTCTGGATCATACCACCTAGAAATAGTGGTTGTATGGGATTTAACGGAGTCGAGGCAACAAGTCTGGAGTCTGATAGATGCTGGTAGACAAAGTCGAAGGGCAGAGGTATGTCAATCTTAACAAAGACATTTAAACAGTTGATGCTATAGAGAGACATGGCTCGACCACATAAATAAGGTTTTCCAACTTAAGCGTTATCTTCTGATTCATCTCTCATCATTGTTCTGGAATCCATGACAGAACTTTCAATCTTTCCCATCATTATAGCTTGTTCAACTCTTATAGCAATCCTCAAAATCTCATGCCAATCTTTTATGCTTGTTGTGGTTGTTTTAAGATTGGTGGAAACCTTTCAAGGTTGTTAGGTATCCTTGGTAGCACGCAGCACTGCCACTGCCGACGCGTGGAATCATGTATTGTCTCTACTAGAAGAGAAATTGATGAATCTAAAACTTTATGTCTTCTCTTCGATTCCTCACTGGTAGCTCCACAAATAGATCTCTGTTGATAGAGCTCTGCTACGTTGAAGTTCAATGTAAAGTCATGTTTTTTTCAGACTAACATCCTGTGTTGTTGGACTGGAATGGAGTTTACTATAAATGTGGCTAGAAATAAGGCCTCTGCTCATGGTGTGAAAGGTTGACAGCTACTGGGTGCCATTAAAAGATGTGGAGGCAGTGAACAATTAACAGTGCAGCTAAACCAAAAAGAAGATTGTCTTTTGTTGATTACTGAAGGCATTGCAGCCATTCATGACTGAAATGAAGGAAAGGTGGTGCCACTTTAGTGTTTATGGCCTTTACTGGTGGAGTGCTGAGGAGAAGAGTCAATAATGTTTTCCTTGTGTGTGACATGGCCTGACAGTGCTTCCATAAGAGGCTGTGCAGACATTCCCTTTTCACTCTTGAAGTTTAACACTTGTTCAAACAGATCGAGTTTTGCTACTTCACATTTGATGCTCTCAATTTCCTTTTGACAAAGAGCCTTGCGGGACCCCATTAATTATTTCTCAACTTTTCTCAGTCCAGTATAGTAGACCTCAAGTGAGGGAACCTACTTTTCATTCCGGTGCATGCATGACAAATGTATGAGCATGTAATCTATATGATGAACTCGTCCTTTGAGGGGTGACATATGGTCATAACTTTTGTATGATGAAATAAGAATCGTGATTCTTGCCCAAACTCTACAATGAAAATTTTCTGAGTGACGACCATTGTGTCACCCACAAGTCTTGAGTTCAAGATGCTTCAAAAAGGGTTTGCCCTGATGCAAATAACAATAACACATACAACCTAAGGACAGGTTCTATTCATTATGTGAACATGGGTAAGTTTTCTATTTGGTCTCAAAAAGGTCTCAAATTTGCCCATTGACGATCTTCGTAAAGACAGTATAGGGGTGTTGCAAGAAATGGTTAAGGTACGTATACCTACCATTACCAAACAGGCACTCAGATATGAGTTGAGTGTTTCACGCATCTGAACCCTGACCAATAGTCATAGGTCAAATCGCTAATTCCCCACCCAACTTAGAAGCTTGTGTCTGCTTTCAAAAATAAATACATGTGATGCATGCGACAATTCTACAAAATACATAGATAAAACTAAAATAAAATAAGGCAAGAATGCAAAAACTTAAACACATCAATTACACAAAGCTTAGTCCAATATTGTCAGAAACAGTACCTTCCCTAATGGATTTGCTATTCTGTCACACGTCACCCGCGCAACGTTTGTTTGGTGATTTTTGTTTCATTGATTTGGTTTTGTTGGGAGTTGTCACCTAGTACTTAATTGAGGGCTACTAGGAAATCCGAGTGTACTGGTCTTGTCAGAGATTCACGGTTAAGGAATTGGTTGTGGTTAGGGAAGGTATTAGCACCTCTAACGCACCATACCTGAGGAAAGCTGCTTCGTGGCTTTGATGTGTTAAAGAAGTTTTAAAAATTTTATCTTTTCATTGGATATTAGAAATACGACTTACATGTAAGTTCATAATTCTTGACCGTGAACAAATCAAAATATTAAATTCTTCTTTATTCTTGACAATTTTATCATAAAAAAAATCCATAAAACAAATACAAACACACACATTCACTTTTACTATATTTTTTTCTTTTTTCTTTCTTTGTTTTTTTTTACATCCATAATACAAATTATAAAAATTCAAAACTAACTAAACAAAAATTAATTAAACAATTTAAAATTTATAAAATAAACCCCCTAAAAATCCATAGCAGTGCTGGGAAGACTTCTGGCACTTCAGGAATAGTGGTGGCGCGTCTCCTCCATGTGCCACTGCCACTGGCGGCACGTGGGTTCACGCATCGCCGCCGGAAACCCAGGCAAGCAGGGGTTAGTCACAGCTTCATCTCCTCCCCACCAGCCTTGCAGCGGTGTCTCCTGCCCATCACAGCAACGCCGCCTCCTCACTCACAACGTTGGGTCCTCCACGGTAGATCTGCTATCGGGGAAGAAGAAAAGAACAGTAGATAGAAAAAAAAAGCAGATCTAAAACAAAAAACAAATCGACTGTTTGTGGTGTTTTCTTGGCTTTGCAGGTGACGTTGTTTCTCACTGGCGGTGAGGACGGGAAGAGGGGATGAAGCTATGATTGACCCCTGCTTGCCTGGGTTTCATGCGGCGGTGTGTGGAGGAGACGCGCCGCCACTGTTCCTGAAGTGCCAGAAGTCTTCCAGTACTGTAATGGATTTTTTTGGGGGTTTATTTTGTAAATTTTAAATTGTTTAATTAATTTTTGTTTAGTTAGTTTTGAATTTTTATAATTTGTATTATGGATGTAAAAAAAAAAGAAAGAAAAAAGAAAAAAATATAGTAAAAGTGAATGTGTGTGTTTGTATTTGTTTTATGGATGTTTTTTTATGATAAAATTGCCAAGAATAAAGAAGAATTTAATATTTTGATTTGTTCATGGTCAAGAA
>Ga0325410_1004497_pt1 | contig 15570 bp, 7 predicted proteins | sample PopdelMetagenome_16_FD_206182 | JGI IMG/M metagenome (GOLD analysis project Ga0325410, IMG submission 206182) | Populus deltoides microbial communities from Bellville, Georgia, United States - Xylem-PdIQD-R3 | ecosystem: Host-associated > Plants > Phyllosphere > Stem > Wood/Secondary xylem...
TCTCCAATGAGTTTGGAAGATACTCTGCTGTACTAATGATGGTTGGTTTAAAAAGAATGTTGCTGCCCTCTATTTTAGAATATCATCATATCACTAGTTTTTCAAACAGTTTTCTTTGATTTTTCCTCCTCTACATTTCCGTAGCGATCGGCAACGCCGTGTATGATAAAAATTAATTTTCTTTTATATTTTTTAATTATTTTAATATACTAATATTAAAAATAAATTAAAACATATATTATTTTTATATATTCTAAATAAAAAATTCTTTCAAATATATAAATGAGTTATAAAACACAAAGATGACATGTATATTTTAATTTTATTTTTTAAGCCTTATATTTTACATACGTGTTTAAAAATTTGATAATAATTATTTTTCAAAGTATTTTAGTTCAGAAATATATTAAAATATTTTTTTAAAAAAATTATTTTTGATATTAACAAATTAAAATAATCTGAAAGCACAAAAAAAATTAACTTGAAACAAATAAAAAATTTTAATTTTTTTAAAATACTTTTAAAACGAAAAAACAAATAGACGCATATATAAATTAGATGTTACCACTACCGCCATCCACCACATTATGCATAAAATGGGTGTTCATCCTAGTGTTGTTACACATGTTTATTTTTGTGTTTAGAATTGTATTTTTGTTCATTTTAAAAGTGCACTTAATCTGAAGAATCAATGTTCTTTTTAGTGTTTTTTTTTATAATTTTAATGTTTTAATATCGAAGATAAAAAAATCTATTTTAATATATATTTTAAGTGAAAATATTTTTTAAAAACATAATTATATGAAATCATTATGAAGTTGTATTAAACTAAATCCATTTTAAAAAATTATCGGAGCTTTTTTATATATATAATTATTTTTTTCTTAAGCTTCAATACTTTAACATAAGGATTTAAATCTGTGATTTTTTTACAATTATGATAAATTTAGTATTATTAAGTTTATTGCACCGTCAAGCTTAAATAATATATTATATGTAAAATTATATTATTATACGGAGAAACTTGCATGTTTTCAAAGTCTCGTGTCAAACAAATCAGTAATATATCGAAATAAAACTATTTATTTATTAAATTAAAAGTATTTCAATTGAAATTAATCAAAATTTTTATTTTTCCTAACATACATCGAACACAAAAAGTACTGAAAAGGGAAATTGAAATATAAAATTATATCCATATATAATTGTGAAATAATCATATGTAAATATCTATCAAATTAATAAAGAAATTCTAGACTTGCCTAGAATGTATAAATATATATATCAAAACGAATACATAACAATAAAATCAACATAATATTACCTGACCAATAAAAGATGAAAAATAAATACTAAAAGAAACTAATAAATAACAAATTTGGATATATAGTACTTATAATTGAATTTTTCCAATAATAATAATAAAATATAAGTATAATATGTATTAAAAACAAATACTTCAAGACACTAAAATAAACAAATCTACATATAGATATTAACTAGTATATTAGCTCGCACTCCGCAACGGGTTAGTAACATTTTTTTTAAATATAAAAAAAATATTAAAAGTATAGAGAATATTTTAAACCTCTTAAGTCTGACAGTCGTGCTAGACCCAAGAGCCTTGACAAAAAATATTTAAAATATCCTTAAAGTATCTTAAACATAAATTCTAATTATTATTTTTATTAAAAAAATATTTAAACTATCTTGAAGTATCCTAAACAAAAATCCTCATTAAATTTTTTATAAATTATTTTTATTTTTATAAAAAAAACATTTAAACAATACTTAAAGGATCCTAAATAGAAATTCTAGTTAATTTTTTATAAAAAAATATTTAAATTATTCTTAAAGTATTTTAAATAGAAATCCTAATCAATTTTTTTATTTTAATTTTAATTTTTATAGGCTCTTGTGTTTGGCGGTCATGACATGCCCAAATGACTTGAGTTTAGCAGTCATGCCTAATTAATTTTTTTTTCAATTTTTTTATAAAAAATTTTAAATTGTCCTTAAAATATCCTAAATAGAAATTCTAATTAATATTTTTAAAAATTATTTTTTTTATAAAAAAACATTTAAACTATCTTTGAAGTATCCTAAACAGAAATTCTAATTAATTTTTTTATTTTTTTATAAAAAAAAACATTTAAACTATCCTTGAAGAATCCTAAACAGAAATCTTAATCAATTTTTTTAATTGTTTTTTAGTTTTTTATATAAAATGTTTAAACCATCCTTGAAGAATTCTAAACAGAAATCCTAATCAATTTTTTTTTAAAATTTTTTTTTTATTTTTTTTATAAAAAACATTTAAACTATCCTTAAAGTATCCTAAACAAAAATCATAATTAATTTTTTTATAATATTTTTTATTTTTTATAAAAAAAAATTTAAATTATCCTTAAAGTATCCAAGACAGAAATCCTAATTAATTTTTTTATAAGTTTTTTGAAGTGTCCTAAACAGAAATTCTAATTATTTTTTTTATAAATTTTTTTATTTTTTATATAAAAAATTTAAACTATAATTGAAGTATCATAAATAGAAATCCTAATTAAGTTTTTTATAACTATTTTTTTATTTTTATAAAAAAATATTTAAAATATCCTTGAAGTATCCTAAACAGAAATCCTAATTAAATTTATTTATCAATTTTTTTTTAAAAAAATATTTAAATTATCCTTAATGTATCCTAAACATAAATTTTAATTACTTGTTTTAATTTTTAATTTTATTTTTTATAGGCTCTTGAATCTGGCGATCATGCCAGACCTAAAGTACTTGTATATGCCAAATATGCCTGATTTGACAAAAAAAAAAAAGAAAAACAATTGTGCACTTTAATTGATAAGAGAGTGAAAAGAAAGAAAAAACATGTATAAAAAAAAATCTCTCAAAAGGATAAGATGAAAAATTGAAAGTGAAACTATCATTATAGTCCACATTAAAAGACCTCTTAATTTATAGTAATTTTTCCACACCATTTAGCTTTTATTATAATAATATTAATTATCAATCATTCATCAATAATATTTGTATTTTAATTTGTGCTTCTATTCAATCTACATCCTACTCCATTTTGATAATAACAAGTAGATATTATCGTGGGTCACTAGTTAGCTCCTATACATTTTCCTTTCTAGAAACATGGATATTAAATTAACCTATATGATTCAAAAACACCAATAAACCATATATATTTTATTTATTCAAAAACATGGAATATGTTTCAATTATGTAATTAACAATGCAAGTCTAATTTAAATGCATTTTTTTAACATAAATTTTGTTAGTAATTTAATATTTTGTCCAACAGAGTGTTCACACACACACACACACACAAAAACACACACACACACACACACACACGAGTGTTGGCTTGTTGAGCCAATCAAAACCCATAATTTACTAGGAAAAAATATTATCAAAAACCTTGAACTTGTCATTTTCAACTTGTTTTGTGAACTTACTTTGTACTATATTAAGAAAATTTATGAAACCAATGTTGAAAAACTACTCATCGCTTTACCATATTTTCATTGTATTGCATGCTGATTGAAAGGTTGTGTGTTTTTTTGTTTCTTTTTCTTACTTGCTTGTATATGAAGAATTGATAGTATATTTTCAATGAAATTAATTAGCCGACAATTATTAGAACATAAATATTCTCTTTCAAACACATATTTTTTTAATTTTCCCTTTAACTTGTCTTTTATTTACTTTCATATGAGAAGTTGCTTCATTTTGTTATGGTATGTAAATTTTAGTGGCTCTTTACACAAAATGTTAAATTGTCAAATTTTGAGGTCATGCATAGCACTTCGATTTGATGAATCATTTTGGGCCAAAGCTAAACCTTTATAAGTAAAGTTCAATGTCCTATTCATTTTTTTTTTTTGTGTGTGTATAATGTTTGTTTTTTTTATTATTATCGATTGCCTATTTTTATATCATCTAATTAAATAAAACAAACATATTTGACCCACTTGAATCTATAACTCGAGTTGTTGAATTTGTTTTTAAATACATGCTTGCCACCTAAACATCATTTTAAAAATAATACAGACTTACAACGAAACGCGAGCCCACGTCTTGTTATTTATTATAAATCAAGTATAAATATAACTTGTGTTATTGTAAATCTTTGATAACTCTCAATGTTAATAAAAGTTTCCTGATCATATAAATTTGACTTTCATTATCATAATCTTCCTCCTCATCTTTATTATGTCCGCACAACTTGCCTTCATGTTTTTTAAGGTTTTCCTATTCCTTAACCATACTAATAGATTTTTATTTTCTACAATCACTAAAACAATACTCATGCTTCTCATATTTTTAGTGTTTGCCTAAAACTGATTTGACGTACAAATTACATGGCTTATTTGTTTTAGATTGTTTTTTCTAGGCCTTATTAGGTTTAACAACATCTTGTTTCATATGTGTTTACAACTATAGTGTTTTTCTTTTGTTAATAATATTGGATCTACTATTCTCATTATATTTACTCTTAGGATTTAAATATTTTGCTATTACTTACTCTCTCTTTGAGTAAAATTTATGCATTCAAAGCCATATTATTTTATTTTATGTAAGTGATTATGTTAAGCTGACCTCTAAAATTCATCATTTTACTCATATATAGAATTATTTCCTTATGAACAATCCTAATATCACATCTAAAATAAATATTGCTAATAAATTAAAAGAAATAATTTGTCTTACCATATTTGTTTCATCATTGTCTATAATCTAATATTTTCCCTACCCTCTTTTGCATATATATCCATATATTACTTTCATAAAAAAAAGCTCTATCCACTAATATGTATATGACTAATTTCACCATTTTTTTAGATATTCATGTTTTCTTTAAGTAAGTTGCATTTGACAACCCAGTTAAGAAATTATTTTATTTTTAAATTTGTATTAAAGCTAAGGATATCAAATCTTAAGCAAAATTCATCCATCTCATGATAATATTTTTCAAGCTTATCATGCAATAATTAGTAAAATCATTACAGCCTACATGAATCCCATCCTCTTCAAATCCTAATAAATAGATAGGTTATCTATATGAGATTGCAAGAACATGTATAAGATTTGGTCTATCTTGAGCATGTCCCTCTCCTCGTCACAATTTTTGTTTGTGCCTCCATCTAGTAGTTGATCTAGTCACTTAAATTATGCCTATTACTAGACAATTCAATTGATCAAATCTCTATGACATGGTTTCCTATGATGCTTTTTTCAGTCCTTTTAGTGCTTTAAATGACATCTACTCTTTGATCTACATTATGGGGTGGGATGGTGTTACCAATGTTTTTTTTTTCCATCGAACATGCCAACTCATTCTCATACCAATTGAAATATCATATAGTGAAATGAAAGAAACTAGGGTTTCACAAACCCTAAAATTATAACTAAATTGTAGATAGAGTTTTCATTTAATAAACTTAGATTGATAATAATTTAATACCAATAACATATAAAATTGTTTTAAATAGTAAGTTAGATTGACCCAACTAATAAAATCTGAATAAAATAAATATATAAACCTAATTAGGAACTAAAATAACAAGGAAAATAAAGAAAATTTCAAAACAATCTCTAGACCTAATTTTGCATAAAAATGATCTCAGTTGGTTATCACTATATAACTGAGCTTGTTGAATAAGTTTATAAAATTTTAACTTGATCAAAAAATGGATTAAAAGTTATATCTATTTCTTTCAATAAATTCACTTGACTCGTCTTGACTTTTCTTAGATTTAAACATGTCGATTTGGTTTATGAACATTGTTCAAACACTTTAAAATTGATTAAGATTGTTAGATGATATAGTTTCACCAAACAGAAAACATGCATATCAATCAATATATAAACAAAATTCAACTTATAGTACTTGTTAATAGAAAATAGACATAAAGAAGTAAATTGACACAATGATCAATCATTTGGCCTTAAAATAATTTATTGCCTGCTCTATGGTTAATGTGGTTGCAATATTATTTCTCATACTTACTCAATTTCTTATTCTAAGTAACATAAACAAGAATAAATAGTGAACTTAAATTTATACATTACTCTGTATAAGAAATAAAAGGACAGAAGAATTTTGACAGAAATTTGTAAAAGAGAAAGTTTTTGAAATATTATAAGTTTTCTCTTCTTCAAACTTTTGTGAGAACATAAAGACAATTATGACAATTAATTTTAACTTTAAATTTTAAAACTAAAAGATATATATTTTTTTTAAAAAATAACTTTTAAAAGGACACAAATCTATTTTAAATAGAGTTTCAACAATTAAAAATCTCTAGGAAAAGACATAAGTTTTTATACACACCCTAACAATCCTCCATATGAATTGCAATAATTTAATTATAATAAAATACAAAGTTGACATGGAGATAGAGAGTAACAATGAAAAGTCTATGCATTAGGTGAGATAGTTTTTTACCTTGAACCATCTCTAGTGAAAACTATCGGATTCACTAATCTAACCAGTGAGCATGGTGTCTTGAAGTGTTCAAACTTTTGTAAGAACCCAAACAATAGCAAACACACAATTTTTCTTTTTATAATTTTGATTTTCACGGTTGTGTTTATTTTAGCCTCGAACACATTTTGGTATCAAACAGTACTTTAAAGAATTTAGCCTATTCAACTCTCATTGAAGTGACCTCGTTTCACACTTATATAAATGATTCTTATTAAGAGTATCTTGCAATAACCCACTTGATTTTTTCAATCTATAAGAATCATTAAAAGCTTAGCTTATCATATTTTCGTTGTAAACAACACTTTCCATCATAGGAATGTGTAAGATGCAAATACTGGATTTACACATGATTTGATTGTTTCTTTAAATCTAGATCTTGAGATCTTTAATCAACTAGGTTGGGTTGTCATCATAGTAATTCTTTGAATATAGGCTTTAATTTAATTCCTCTCGATGATTTATTAACTTTGTTTCTTTGTGAAGCAATTTTATAAGTGATTATGCAATGCAATCCTTTGACTTCACGTAGTCAATAGAGATAATCCTATTTGAAAGAAACTACCTTACAATATAATATATTTGATAAATATATCAAGACTTGTTATTATATATATACTATTTCATGTCATACCAATTGCAGATTGGCTATTGTAATGTATAGAAATTGTTGGCATAGATTTCAGCCAACTTAAAATATCTTCTGAGAAGTTTTGAAGCCACTCTATTTCTTTTTTTTTTCTTTTCATCTTTGTCTAAAGCTATAAACTCAAACTATTTAGTGGATCTGACTATGTAAGTTTATTTAGAAGATTTACAAGCGACTATATCTCTACTAATAGTAAAGATAATTCAACTTGTGAATTAAATCTTTAATATTAAATATTCAATTAGCATCGTTAAACTATTCAAGTATAATTGAATATCTCATATAAAATAGTCCATATTTTAACTTTCTTTAGTGGAAGAGTCGTAATTTTTTCTAGAAACCCTACCACTTTTATATATTTATAGGAAGGTCTTTGACCATCCCATAACTCATAGAATGTCTTCTCTAATTTCTTATGAGGAATTTTATTCAAAATACAATTTGCTGATAAAAATAACCCCCCCACAAGTTCTAAAATAATCTTAAACTTATCAACATAAAATTCATGATTTCTTTCCATGTTCAGTTTTTGCGTTCAACAATATCATTTTATTATAGTGAATAAAAAGTCATGGTTTAATGGATTATACCAAGCTTATTACAAAATTTATCAAAATGCAAATCATATTCCTCACCTCTATTGCTTCTTATCACATTGATCTTTTTGCTAAATTGTTTTTCAACCTCGTTTTTGAAATATTTGAACACATTTACAGCCTAGTATTTTCTTATTAGTAAATAGACGTAACAATATCTTGTGAAATCATTAATAAAAGTATAGCTACCTATTGGAGCTTCAACCAACCACCACCGGTCAATTTCGCTTTAGAGCCACCCCTTATATACTTTTTACTAACTGTAGTTTGCTTGAATTTTAAATCACATATATCAATGTGAATTAAATCTAGAGGCTTGCTACTTTTTTTTTTATATATATATAGGATAGAGTACAAGACTAAAAAAAAAAGAAGAAGAAGTTATATTAATCTTTTTATTTTTTTGGTACAATCATCATAATACTGACCTTAAATAATCCATCATATAAATATTCCTTGCACATAGACATCCCACTCTTAGTGAGGATAAACTTATTAGACTAAAACAATAACCTAAACCATTTCTTGCTCAATAGCAAGTAAGAACCCAATTTATTTATTTTTAAATATAAAAAACATGACCTAAATTATAAAAAGCCACCTTTTTTCTAGAAATCATCATTAGCTGATTCAGGATTATCCTTTAGAATTCTAATTTGAGGTTTAAAGAAAAGTTTGTAACTTGACCCAACAAAAACCTTGCATTTGATAACCAAAGTTATATACAATTAATCACCCCCACCATACATCATAAGGAGCCACAAAATGAGAAGTGTATATCATAACGATGTTGATCAATCCTTCAAAGAGTTTGCAAGTTCAGTAAATATTTTAGTATGGGAATCACTCAACCATACAAAGAGAAACAAAGTAGACAATATGCGGCGACAACTTTAGAGAAAATTTCAAAAACTAAAAAATAATGTGTGTGTGTGTATATATATATATATATATATTGGAGAACTAACCCTAATTTGACTTAATAGATCCAAACTTGATAAATAAGCCTTAACACATTAAAAGCCCAAAATAAATAAAATAATAAAATAAGACCTAGCCCAAATAAACCTTTAAATGTCACAAGCTCTAAAATAAACTAAAATATAAATAAATAATAGCCTAACTAATTAAAACAAGACCCAAGTCAAATGTGTAATATCTTGGTAGAATCGAAGTCCAATTTTAGACAAATAGTTCTCCATTTTATTTAAAAATTAGAAGGTCTATGATATATCATTAAAAATATATGGATGTCTACTTTCTAATGCAACTAGAATCGCATCAAAATTTATTTTTTAGCTTTGATTATGACCAAAACAATAGCAAAGGTTAAAATTGACAGATTTGAATCTTCTTATTCCAATCTTTCTGTAATGTTTAGATGCTTCCTTACAAGCCTTTCTTGAACATGAATCAAGTTAATCATGGCTTGTTCTTCATTCTTTGATATCTTCTCGAAGTCGACCTTATATCTTCTCGAAGTCGACCTTAGCTCATGTATCTTGAAGAAGTCCATTAATTGCCTCTTTGAACTACTTTGCTCAAAGTCTTATAACTAGACCTAATGGAACCTTTAAACGATCTCTTAATGTTGAAGCTAAGATCACATCATTAGTACTACCTTTCCACGACCTAGGATTTTGCACACAATTGTTTTTTCATGAACAAGTGTTCTCTATTAATAGTTGCTGCATACTAAAAAAATCTATTCATGTCAGAACATACATGACAGGTGGCTCCAATAACAACTCACCACTTTTTAGGGTTATCTGTAAAGTTTACTTTTGACTCAAAAGCAACAAACTCTATAGCTTTTTCACCAATGATCTCAATCACACTGGCTTATGCATTCTTCTCTTTCACATTGACGACATTTCTCAGTGTGGTGTCCTAACTTGTTGCAAATAAAATACGTACAAACTAAATTAATTATGGTAGAGCTGACCAAATTAGGTCAAAATATAAATTTGATTACAAACCCGTAAGAGAGTAACTAATAACCCAATTATCTCTATTAAGTGGATTTTTTGGTCAAGCTAAAGTTTGCCAAACAATCCACTACAACATTCCTTTCTCTAAATGTATGTTGAATCCTAACCTCACAGTCCTTTGACAAAGCTTCCTTTACTTTGGTGTCGACTTTGACTATATACTTCGTAAAAAAGTTCACTACCAACATCAAATATGACTCTAGAATTATCTAATATAATCTTAGAGTCCAGACAAGATCTAACCTAGTGATGACTGCTTATAACTTTGGTATAATTAAAGTTAGATGCCGCATTGATTGCAAAGCCTTTAATCTAAGACCCATGCTATCTTTGATCAGCCCTCCTACTCCTGTAAATCTAAGATTACCATTCTATAAAACACTAAGAGAAGTTGTCTCAATACATTTTATAATAATGTCAATTAGATTATATAGCATACCTATAAACAACAGTGTACCCAGATAAAGTCACAATATAGCTGGTTATATATCTCCAAGTCCACCTTAATAGCCATCATCCATTTTTTTTTTCATGTTTCTCATGGAGTGAACAATCTCTTAAGCCATGATGATTGTAAAACCCCAGTTAAAATATTAAGGTATTAGTAAAATGTTAGAAATTTAACCTAATGATACATTTATATTAGAAATGAAGTTTTATGGATTAAAACTTTTAGGCGGAGATAAAATAACCGTTTAAACAAAAAATTAATTGAATTAAAAAAATAACAATGTCATAAATATGAAATTGACGGATATATAAATAGAAAACTTGGTTTCCTAAGGAAGCCAAATTGGCCAACTACAAACTAAAGAAAAAAGGGAGGGGATTTGAGCAAAATCCATTGAAAATTCTTACTAAAAACACCAAATAAAGTTGAATTAAAGAATTAAAGAGTGACGGGAAGAGATTTAAGCAAGAAAATTAAAGGATTTGTAGCTAGAGTGTGGAGGTCGGGGGGTTAAAGAAAAGAAGAAGAGAAAAGAAGTGAATAAAACTTGATCTTCCTTGTTCATATTCTCTCAAATTGTTGTATTTAAGTGGTAAGGAACCTTGATTTGAGCTTAGTTTGAATTGTTAATGAGATTTGTTGTGTTTTGCTTATGGAAGGGTGATGAAAGTTTATGTATGAATAAATGAATATTTAGATGGATGTCTTTATGTTAGATTGAGATTAGTAAGTATGAAAAATCAATGGGTAATGTGTTAATTGAAAAATTTGAAGAAGAAAAAACCTACCCCTTTAGTATAGGGTTTGACCAAAAATAGGGATTTAAGGGTTGAAGTTGCTTGATTTATTTTTTATGTAAATCATGTAGAATCATGTTAGTTAGATACTAAATGAATAGGCAATACATTGATTTTAAAGAATTTGAGAAAAATATGTGTATTCTTTTAGGGCAGGAAGTTTAGCCAAATATGCTAGGATGAGAGGTTCAAATTTTGGTACTTTTTTTTATTAAATATGGAATCATTATACGATGAATGATATGAATTATGGATGAATTATGTCTAATTTGTATGAAAATTGAAAAAAGAACCCTTGGTTTGACATACAACAGTTCAGCCTAGAAAGAGAAGATAAGAGGTTGATGTTTTTTTTTGGTTTCTTGATTTAGATAGGTTAATTTCATGATTTAATGAGTTGATATAAATAGGAAATGAATGAGTTAAGTTCAATTTTAAGAATCATTGAAATAGGAAAACTTTGGATATAGGAAATAGGTTCGACCTACATAGTAATTCAATGACAGATTCGATTTTATTTTAAATACTTGATTCAGAATGATTCAATTATGTGATGAGAATATGATTGATACATGAGTTAGTTTAAATTACATGAAAATAAGAAGAGTTAAAATAAAATGATCAAATAATGTTACATGAAATGAAATTAGAGGAAAACTCCATGAAAGATTGGAAATAACATATTATAATCATTTAAACTTGGTTCGGTCCAGGGATAAGAAATGAAAGAATTTATTGTTATGGTTAATTTATATGAGTAAATCGAATTTTGAGTTATCAAAACATACATGAATAGGTGAAAGGATTAGATTATTTAGAAAGAATATAAAAATTATAAAATTCCTTAAATATGAGATGTGAATTGAACAAAAGTTGAAAATCAAACTTTTATGATAAGAATCTTGAATTTAAAATAATTATTATTATGATGATACAAGAAAGGCTACAAAAGCTTCACAACAATTTGGAATAGTCAAACGATAATAAACCCTAGGTAGGTGTTTAACACCTCAATAATTATTAATCTTCTCTTTAAAGTTAATATTAACTGCAATTTCTTTAATTTAAAGATTTTATTATAATAGTTAAAAATATATACGTTGAAGTAAGAAGTTAAATTATAAAAACAAATATTTGACATCCAAGTATAATTTCTAGATTGATTGGTATCAACTTAAGATTATCGGATTTATTAGCTTTCAAATGGGAATATCGGAATGATCAACGTCCAAGTAGAATTGTTGGATTAATTGATATCCAATTGAGATTACCAAATTTATTGCCTTCCAAATAGAATTATTAAAGTGATCAATATCCAAGTAGGATTACCTTATTGATTGGTATCCAATTACGATTACTAGATTTATTGGCTTCCAAATGAGAATGCCAAAGTAATTGACTTCCAAGTAGAATTGTTAGATTGATTGGTATCTAGTTAGGATTGCAAGATTTATTGGTTTTTAAATGGGAATGCCAGAATAATTAGTAACCACAAAGTTCTTCCAGGTTGATGGGTAATCGAATGAGGATTTCTGGATTAATTAATATCTATAATGAATAACCAGATTAATTGACTGTTAAATGGGATAGATGGGCTATTAAATTATTTAAAAAAAATGGCTAAAAAGATTAAAGAAGATATTGAATGTGAAAATATACTTGGCTAATTGTTGAATGGTTAGAATAACAAGAATAAATTATAATTGTGAAAGAATTCTTTGAAATCATGTTTAATTTATATTGAAGATTAATATATTATCGTGTTAATCCTTGTTTCGTGTCTTTCATAAGGTTGTCATAAGTAACACTTGCTATTACTTTTTTGTTTTAGTTAATAAGAGGGGTTTGTACAACGAAATTATGAGTTATAACTCTTTAAATACTTTCCTTTAATATGTAAATAAAAGTATATGAACTCTAATGTTCTACTAGAAAAGAATTTTAAAGTAGTAACCATGTTTTTCTTATGCTCATTTCCTCATTATTTAATTTTACATTATTAATCCATCTACGGAATTGAAGGCAGCGTCATATGTCAACCAGAACACCCCTAGCTTTCTCATCTACTATCAATACCTCATTAAAATCTGCAACTATCATCCAAGGTAAGGAAATAAATGTTGACATGTCCCTAAATTTTGCAAAACATTCTTTCTTCGGCGATCCTTTTATGTTGCCAACAAGAGTTTTTGGCAGGATCCTTTTATATCGATCCTGGACTTGTTCCACAGCAGCCAAATACCTCTAGACCTTCCCTCTGCCTCTACTCTATAATTATCCTCAAAGCCCAGCTTCTCAATAATTTTTTCAGCTCCCTACAACTCATTCTAGGTTCTGCCAAAGCTAAAATATCAAAGCCATAAACTTTTCTAAGATGATGAACAATAGAGCAGAACCTACTACTTAGTGCCCCTCTACAATTCCAATAATATGCACTTATCATTAAAATTATAGGGTGTCCTAGTTCAGAACCCTCAACTTCATATGGAAGTCTCAAGACTTGATACCCTTGACCATTTGTTATGATGGTATCTTCACTTATAAACGGGGTGTCTCCTTGCATTTCCTTAACAACACCATATCCGGCCTCCAATCTCCATCACAATATTTACATTTCATTCCGGTGAACGGGGATGTTAGAAATTGTGAATTCTTTGATACTGCCTAGCTTGTGTTCATCTATCCTCTTCTTGTTTGATGGCGTTTGCATCATCGTGAACTTCAGGTAAGCGAACTGCTTTCTTTACTAATCGAACCCCAACCTGCTTACTCTCTATTTGGGCTTGTTCCTTGTTGGCTTGAGCTAAATTAAGCAACTCTGAATCTGACATCATTTCATGAACTACAACATGTGAGCATACCTCTTGTTTGTTACCATATATACTACCCACATTGGAAACATATCATATGCAACCCTTCATAGGTTATGCGTTGAATTCTTCTTCTTACCTTGAATTTGGCCAATAACGGCTTTGTTAGATCCCCACTTGTACACATACACGTGCATAGTTTCCACGAGTCAAAAACATTGTCATATCTAGCTTTAAAGTTCTACCAATGTGATTTCCGATTTTCCAAAGCACCGAGTTGTCATAGTATTCCATTGCAAGGTTTGGTAGTTAAACCCAATTAACAACAACTTTATCAATAGTTGTTTGATACAAATCAAAGTTCAGGTGCCCATCATCTTCCTCCTCGTCATCCTCCGATATGTATTCTTCCCATTGGTAGTCCTCAAGATCTTGTAGGTTTAAGAAGGCCTCTCCTATTAGGGAATCCTTATAGCTAGGTCCTTCTGTCATCTTACTCATCTTCGGTGTCTGACTTAGTTTTTCGTCTTCCATAGATTGCTTTCCTGAATCAACCTTGATCTCATTTTTAGAGCGTGCTAGCAAGTGTTCTTCCATCAGTAGCGATCTCATCACTTTCTCCTGAGAGCATTTCTCCCAAAGATGATTTAGGAATAAACAGTTGATAACAACGTTACAGACATGCATCTAGAAGGGATTTAACAGCGAAGCACGTAATTTAATGCTATTACGATAATACATCATCAATTAATGAGGTTAGGTTTGTAGCATAAGAAGACATTAAGACATCAATTAACAATAAAGATTAGCAGAAAAGGCAACAAAAACCATATTTATAAGGAACTCTTATTTATTCTTAAGACATTAACTATGTACAGAGATATAACAGACAGAAACCGTAACAGTCCTGAACTATTATTAATTTTTTTTTTAAGTCAAACAGAAACAAGAAGCAAAGAATTGCACTGTATATATACGTAAAAGATAAAGATTATCATAGTTCGTGAAAAACACTAGATTTTTATATAATTGTTAATTTTAGAATTTTTAAGATTAGTTGAGATATATGTAAGTTGACCCGGATACCTTCAATAATAATAATAATAAAAAATATCATAGTCTAGAACTAAACTTTGGACTATTTTCTTCCTCAAAAAACGTATAGCACAAATTAAATGATAAATTTAAACAAAAGAAAATGCTAAGACTTAACATATATACACAAATGCAATTTGCACAGAAAAAGAATTGCACATAATTATTTTCCAAGTTTCAATTTTGCATAATAATAGAAACAGAAGGTTTGCATGACTAAACTTTTTCACAGATGCACTACATGGCGATATATACGCATACAATATTCCATAACTTCACAAACACAAGTTCGGACAAACATAAGCATTGATGCATATAAATTCCAGTATTATATATATATATATATATATATATATATATATATATATATATATATAATTAAAGCATATATCAACAAAATTAAAATATTTATCAGAAAATTTAAGTTTCATCTCCACTAAACTTATAAGTATTAACCAGATCATACATATGTATAGACAAGTTAAATTGTTTTAAGATTGTTGTAACACTTCAAAATTGTTTAAGATTGTTGTTTCTTCTCTTTTCTTAAATGATTTGGTTTCATCAAAATAAACATGTATGTTAGTTATCACGTAAAAAAAATCAATTTACAATACTTATCGATAAAAAATAAACATGAAGTAGATCGAGATAAAAATGATTTAAAAGAATT
>Ga0325410_1004498_pt1 | contig 15568 bp, 9 predicted proteins | sample PopdelMetagenome_16_FD_206182 | JGI IMG/M metagenome (GOLD analysis project Ga0325410, IMG submission 206182) | Populus deltoides microbial communities from Bellville, Georgia, United States - Xylem-PdIQD-R3 | ecosystem: Host-associated > Plants > Phyllosphere > Stem > Wood/Secondary xylem...
CCCACTGACAATTTCTAAAACAACAACTCCAAAGCTGTAAACATCTGCTTTATCTGTCAAGTAACCCCTCATAGCATATTCTGGAGCCATATAACCTCTGAAGAGAAATTAGAAAGAACCAGAAGAGCAATTATTGGCCATGAGCTTGTGCAATAAATTTATGTGTTCTTTTCCTTGTATAATCAATCATATACAAGGCAATAATCATTTGTGCTGCTGTTATTAGATGCCATCAAATAATATGTCAGCGTTTTACAATATTTCCATTTGATATCCATATTGTTCAAAGTATCATTACCAGAAGAATTATTTATCCCTATACCACAACCAAGGAAATTAAATTGAAAGAACAAGGGGGAGAAAGAACTCACATTGTCCCAGCAATCCGCGTGCTAATATGAGTGTTTTCTTCTTCGTCAAGTTTAGCTAAACCAAAGTCAGATATCTTGGCATTTAGATCCTTATCAAGCAGCACATTAGTTGCCTTTATGTCTCTGTGTACAATTTTCAGCCTTGACTCTTCATGAAGATAAGCTAATCCCTTTGCAATACCCAACAATATTTTCTTTCTTGTTTGCCAGTCCAGTTTAATCTGGTGTTCATCACGACCTGATAGAGATGAGACAGAGGAACAGGAAAGCAATTTAATCTCATTCTCATTCTACAGACTATATATAAGCTGATACATTAAGGAGTTGGTCAAGCATTTACCAAAAAGAGCCCGAGCAAGGCTATTGTTTTCCAAGTATTCATATACTAACAACAACTGATTTCCTTCAATGCAACAACCATACAGCTTCACGAGATGGGGATGCTGCAAGGCAGATATCATGCCTATCTCATTCACAAATTCACGATTTCCTTGGTTCGATTTGGCCGATAACTGCTTTACAGCAATTACAGAACCATCTGACAACATACCCTGAAATATAATACTTCCCTTTTATCACATTATTTCAGAATGTTTTAAAAGATATACTTCCCTTTTATCACAAGCTTTTGCATGTGTGATAGATTTTATACAAGAAGGCCCCATACAGTAAAAAACTTTGTCAGCACATAACCTAACTAAATAGTAAACTGGAAAATTCATAAATACCTTGTAAACTGGACCAAATCCTCCTTCTCCTATTTTATTTGCAGGGTCAAAATTATTGGTCGCATGTTTAATTTGCCTTAAGCTGAAATAACCAGTTCGGAGATATAGAGCACGGAGTTCTGTGACGAGCAGAATCTCAAAATCAGCATGACAAGGATAATCAAAAGTTTACAGCATGCACACAATCAAATAAGACACATACTTCTTGTGCCATTAATCTTACCTTTATCTTCAAGGGCCTTCCCTCCCAAGTAACCTTTCTTCCGGAGGACCAGCAGAACCAATGCCGCAAGCACACATGGAGCAGCTACAATGCCAATAATAGCTCCAACTGATAATCCACCACCACTATCCACGTTAAAGTCTACAAGGAGAGAAATAAATTAAATAACAAGACCGTTGATGGAAACAAAAAATCCTCTTGATTTCGTCAAGACTTACTTGGAGTCACTGTAATGGCAGATATGAGAGGTCCATGGACACCCCTGTCAGGAACAGCAGTAGTACCTTTGCCTGACCAGTATAAGTGTATCTCCAGTGTGCTACCATTAACAATTATACCATCAAATACCTTAGTGATGCCAATACCAACACCTCCAGCTTCCTCCATAATATTGAAATTTGCCTCAACTACCTTCCCCTGCAGGAAGAAGTTCCGAGCATGACTTTTGCAGGTTTTAAAGAGTGTTACCACCGTTTTCTATGGAAACTTGAAAAGGATCCATAACACATGGTAGGTCTCATGAGGTTATTTAGAAATACAATCATAGAAAAAAAAATCCTAAGTAAATGCGCTAATTTGAAAATCATTTTACTCACTTGAATTGATATATCAAATATCCGCCTCCCAAGGCTGCTAAAAGTCTGATTATTGGAATACATAATTTCAGCAAAGTGGAGCTGCACTTTGTAACTGCCCGCCAGCATGCACAGGCCATAGTACTTGAGTGATTGAGGGGCAAGGCGAGCAGTTTGGTAAAAACCTTCACCGGTCACATTCAGACCATAAGAATTTGTTGCTTTGTAAGCGCCGTCATCAGTGCCAATATAAGTCCCTGTACTGCTATAACCCCATCTTTCTGATATAGATGCAAAATCAGCTGCCCCCCCTGGAGTTGTGTCGTCTTCATATACATTATCACCAACAGTCTCACTGCTCCCTCCACAGTTTATGAACAAGGAATGGTCTGTAGAACGAAGGATCAATATCATAAGCTGCCTTCCCTAGGACAACAAGCACTGTATTTATGTAATTACACCTTCATCAAACACCAGAGTACTGTTTTTACACACTTACATTGAGGTTTTCTTGTGCAAACAAGGTCCTTGTTCAAGCACCAAGAAATCCTGTAGAGAAGAATGAGGGTTGTCGATAAGTCAAATTTATAGATATCTTAAAAGGCATCTTAGTGAAGGAGGAACTTACTTGTTGCTCCCAGTTGACACATGACTAGCAACTAAGTTCCTGTATAATTTCAAATAGAAGTTAGCAATCAACTTGAGACAAAGGAGAAGAAACAAGTAACGGGAAAAAATAATGCCTACACTGGTAGCTGTTGACAACTTTCCTCAGCTGATCCAGTAAAATTGTTGTAAGATAAATCCCTGAAATAAAATTTCATGGCAGGGGTAATATAGTTGTTGATTGAGGAGAACAAAGATTGGTGTATTTCATGTATAAAGAATTATGTATAACTTCACAATAGACTCACAAGTCTTTCGTGCTTCGCAGTATCCAAGCAGGCACTTCTCCAGTTAGTAAGTTGTTATTCAGAAACCTACACATTAATAAACAGGTAATGAACCAGCAAGCTGTCAATATGAGAAATATATTAGAAACGATGATCCTGTGCTTTCAGAAAGCATGCGTTTATTGACTTACATGAACTCTATATTTTTCAAACTCCCTAATGGGTCGGGAATCTGGCCTGTCAACTTGTTAAAGCCCAGATCTCTGCAATGAAATGTATACAAAATAATGAAAGCACGTGAAAAAAGCACTAGATAAAATTAGCTCTGGGCAATATAAACACACTGCAATCTAATTCACGGAATGGCAGCTCAGTCCATGTTGTCAGACTAATATGTCAAAGGAAATACCTATACCTACACATTTAATATCAGCAGATTCTTTTCTTATTTATTCTTTTCTTTATTGGAATATACTAGCTGTAGGTTAGCTGTTTCTAAGGGCTGAAGATCAGCCTACATTATTTCCTGTATCAGCCTGTATTATTTCCTGTTGTATTCTTTCTTTTCTTAGCTTGTAAATTCTACCTATATAATAGGCAATTCTCAATGAGAAGACATACAATTTTATTCAAAAGACTCTAAACTGTTATGGTATCAGAGCTACAACTCTGAATTATTATTTGCTATGAAGTTTCTTAGTCTCGGTTATTCTTGATCAAAGTTCTCTTGACCTCATGTCTTCAGATAAGTCTGATGTTTCTATGATTCGTTTCAATGGCAAGAACTACTCTGCTTCGGCGTTTCATTTCAGGATTTTTGTCAAAGGTAAGGAGTTGTGGGGATATGTTGATGGAAGTAACCCAGCTCCTGACAAAATCAAAGACATAGACCAGCACGCCAAGTGGGAAGTCAAGGATGCTCAAGTTATGGCTTGGATTTTAGGATCTGTCGAACCTAACATCATCTTTAATCTTCGATCCTCTCAGACTCCAGCTCAGATGTGGACTTACTTGAAGAAAATTTATAGCCAACAAAACACTGCTCGTCAGTTTCAGCTTGAACATGAATTGAGCACTCTTCAACAGGATAGTCTTTATATCTCTGATTTTTACTCTAGATTCACTAATATTTGGACTGAATACACTAATATAGTTTATGCTAGCTTACCATCCGAAGGTCTTAGCTCTGTTCAATCTATTCATGAAACTACTCAACGAGATCAGTTTCTAATGAAACTAAGACCTGAATTTGAAGGCACCAGATCCAACTTAATGAACCGAGAATTTGTTCCCTCCATGGATACATGCCTCAGTGACCTCCTTCGTGAAGAACAACGCCTTCTCACTCAAACCACCATGGAACAACGACGATCTGCATCTATTCCAGTGGCCTATGCAGCACAAGGTAAGCCAAGAGGCAGGGATATGAGCACTATTCAATGTTTTTTTTGTAAGGGATTTGGCCATTATGCTGCAAATTGTCCCCGAAAATTCCACAACTACTGCAAAAAAGATGGCCATATCATTAAAGAATGCCCTACTCGACCTCCCAAGAAAACAAAGACAGCATATACTGTCTCAGTTGGCTCTTCACCTCTGACACAAAGTGCTCCTACTCCTGTCCAATTCGTGAGTCCTGCTATGATTCCACAAATGATCATTTCTGCATTTTCAGCTTTAAGGCTCTCAGGTAAAAATCTTTCTACATCATCTCCTTGGTACTTTGATTCTGCGGCTTCCAATCATATGACAAACAATGCTGCTTCTCTTATCAATGTCAACAAATATTTTGAAAATCTCAAAATTCATACTGCTGATGGCAGTCATTTACCTATCACGGCCACTGGTGATGTTTCTCCTTCTCTCACTGATGTTTTTGTATCACCTGGTCTTACCACCAATCTTGTGTTTGTCGGTCAGTTGGTTGAAAATGATTGTAAATTGGAATTTTCCAAATCTGGTTGTGTTGTGCAGGATCAACAATCAGGGAGGATGATCGCGAGGGGGCCTAAAGTGGGATGTCTTTTTCCTCTTCAATTTTCTTTGTCTCCTTTTTCTTTGCCCTTTGTCACTTGTAATTCTGCTCATGTTGATTACCGAGCGTGGTATAAACGTCTCGGACATCCAAACTCTAATGTTCTTTATGATTTATTGAAATCTGGTTTTCTTGGAAATAAAGATTCACCATCTCTTAGTGCTATTCACTTTGATTGCAATTCTTGCAGGCTTGGTGAAAGTAAAACTCTATCCTTTCCTATTCACACACCAAACATAGTCCAACCTTTCGACTTGATACATAGTGATGTGTGGGGGATGACATCAGTCACTTCTCATGCTAATTACAAATACTTTGTCACTTTTATCGATGATTATAGCTGTTTCACATGGATTTATTTCCTTCATTCTAAAGATGAAGTATTTTCTATTTTTAAGATTTTTCATGCACATATCTAGACCCAATTTTCAGCCCAAATCAAAATCCTTCATTCTAACAATGGGGGTGAGTATGTGTCTCATTTGTTTCAGGACTTCTTACAACGTTATGGCATCATTTCTCAACGGTCTTGCCCTTCAACACCTTAACAAATAGGGTGGCTGAAAGAAAGAATCGTCATCTTCTTGATGTTGTTCGTACTCTCCTGTTAGAGTCGTCTACACCTTCTTGTTTTTAGTGTGAAGCTCTCTCCACTGTTGTCCACCTCATCAACAGATTGCCTTCCCCCACATTGAACCACGACACTCATTTCCTCAGGTTGTTTGGTCATCCTCTAACTTATTCCAACCTCCGTACCTTTGGTTGTGTCTGTTATGTTCATCTTTCTGCACATAAACGCACAAAACTCATGGCTCAGTCAATTCAATGTGCTTTCCTAGGATATTCAGTACACTAGAAAGATTTTCTTTGCTATGACCCAAATCTGCGTCGCATTCGAATTTCTAGAAATGTGATCTTTCTAGAAAACCAATATTTCTTTTCCATGCATCAAGATCCTGTTCCTCCTTCATTTTCTATTTTGCCTATGTTTACTAACTTTTATGCAGCTCCAGTCCCTTTTAAGCCTCTCCTAGTATATCAAAGACGTTCATCTATTACTTCCCACCAGCCTCCAGACCCTCCCAAGCCCCCTCACGTTCCTTCCCCGACTGCTGCTCCTGTTCTAGCAACTGCAACTCCCTCTCATCGACAAAGTACTTGGGTTCGTAGACCCCCTAATAGGTATAGGTACTCTCCTCCCTCATCCTTCACAGCCACCTTGTCTTCTACTTTTCTTCCTTCATCTTATAAACAGGCAATGGAGCATGAGTGTTGGCGAAAAGCCATTGAAACTGAACTTCTCGCATTTGAAGGAAACCAAACTTGGGATATTGTTCCATGCCCCTCATCTGTGAATCCCTTTGGCAGTAAATTTATGTTTTCTATCAAGCGTCGTTCTAATGGGTCCATCGACCGTTACAAGGCTCGGTTAGTGGCACTTGGCAACAAACATGAATATGGTTTTGACTATGATGAGACCTTCGCACCAGTCGCCAAAATGACCACTATCCGAACTATACTCGCCCTTGCTGCATCTCAATCCTGGCCCTTACATCAAATGGATGTCAAGAACGCCTTCCTTCATGGTGATCTCAAAGAAGATGTTTACTTGAAACTTCCTTCTGGTATATTCGATTCCTTATCTAATGATGTTTGCAAACTAAAACGTTCTTTGTATGGTTTGAAGTAAGAACTGAGAGTATGGTTTGACAAGTTTCGATCCACGTTGCTGGGTTTCTCCTTCACTCAGAGTCAGTATAACTCCTCTCTCTTTCTACAAAAGACATCCATAGGTATCGTTGTCCTCCTTGTTTATGTGGATGATATTGTCATCACTAGCTCTGACTTGGAGGCAATCTATGCGATTCAGACTTTGTTGCATTCTACATTCCACATGAAAGACCTCGGTCAGCTCACCTATTTTTTGGGCTTGGAAGTGCATCATCAACCTCACGGTCTCTTCCTGCATCAGCACAAGTATAGTCAGGAACTAGTTCAGTTAGCCGACCTCACCACCACTACTTCGGTTGACACTCCCATGGAACTTAATGTGAAATATCGTCGTGACGAAGGGGAGCTTCTTGATGATCCTACTACTTATCGGAAGCTAGTTGGTAGTCTTATCTATCTAACTATTACTCGACCAGACATTTCTTATATTGTTCACATTGTCAGCAAATTCATGCAAGCACCAAGGCATCTCCATCTATCTGCTGTCCGCCGCATAATTCGCTACATTCTTGGCACTTCTAGTCGTGGCTTATTCTTCCCTATAGGTTCTTCACTTCAACTACAAGCCTATAGTGATGCTGAATGGGCCGGTTGCCCTGACACCAGAAAATCTACTACCGGCTGGTGTATGTTTCTTGGTGATGCCCTTATCTCATGGAAATGCAAAAAACAAGACAACGTCTCCAAATCATCTACTGAAGCAGAGTACCGAGCCATGTCTGCTGCATGCTCTGAGATCATTTGGCTGCATGGTCTCCTCACAGAACTCGATTTCTGTCCAGTTCATCCTACTTCACTTCATGCTGACAACATTAGTGCCATCCAAATTGCAGCCAACCCTGTCTATCATGAACGCACCAAGCACATTGAGGTTGACTGTCACTCAATCAGGGAAGCATATGATCATCAAATTATCACCCTTCCACATATCTCCACCACTTTGCAGATAGCAGATATCTTCACCAAATCCATGCCCCGTCAGCGCCATCATTTCCTCACTGGCAAATTGATGCTTGTCGATTTACCAGCATCAATTTGAGGGGGGATGTCAAAGGAAATACCTATACCTACACATTTAATACTAGCAGATTCTTTGCTTATTTATTCTTTCCTTTATTGGGATATACTAGTTGTAGGTTAGCTATTTCTAAGAGCTGAAGATCAGCCTCTATTATTTCCTGTATCAGGCTGTATTATTTCCTGTTGTATTCTTTCCTTTCTTAGCTTGTAAATTCTACCTATATAATGGGCAATTCTCAATGAGAAGACATACAATTTTATTCAAAAGACTCTAAACTATCATAATAATATTCAAGGTCCTATTACATCCTCTGCAGCATGGCTTTTATGAAAAACATGAGCCCCACCATCATGATTTTGAATCATGCAGGTCTAGCTCATGCTCAGAGAGAACATATGAACCTCACACATACATATACAGCAGAATTTCTATCCTTCCAAGTGTTAAGATGTATTCAACATATTTTATTAAGTTGTTATAATGTAGAACATCACCAGTAGCATCTCATATGACATATCAAGAATGGTTTGAAAACATCCCGACCTCACTCTGTCGATTTTAAATGAAATGCAAAACTGTCGGTTTTAAAAGAGGAAAAGACTGGAACTTCATTGTTAGCTGCTTAAAAGTTGGGAAAGATCCTTTGTTCAACCAGAATAAATAAGGAATCAACTTATTGCTTTACCTTTACTGATTCACTTTGCTTTATCTTACTTTAAATGAAACCAAATGGTAGAGTAAAGTGATGTCAATCACATTACACATCTTGTCATTTTGAATCAGAGTAACATAATATGACGCCCATGAAATTAAGCGTTGCCATGAAGGTTGCTGTTACAGAAACTTACAGAATATTTAGGTATGCCATATTTCCAAGGTATTCTGGGATTGAACCAGTCATTGAGCAATTTCTCAGAATCCTGAGTAAAAAATAATATGTAATCAATTACTGATGTAATATTGCTGTAACAATATATTTGATCAGTCTCATTCAACTCACAGTATTTCCATTTTTGTCATATGTTTCAGATCAGGGAAAGTTGGACTGGATCCTTTCAAATCCGATATTCTCCTGAAAAATCAATACAATAGAAAAAATCAGTTTTCTCAAATATAGACTTGCCGAAAAGCAACGAGGCAAAATTCTTTGAACTGAATGTGAATCTACAAGATAGGGAACTTAAGCTCACAAAATTTTTAAGTTTTTTAACAGTGAAACGGTAGAGGGAATAGGACCCTCCATGGATGTTCCTTGCAAATCCCTGCAAAAGAAATATACCACTGTAAGGAATGCAAGAGGGAAAGGAAAATGGAATTCCATTCGGCTTGTGCTCGAGGACACATTAGCAGATAGATGGAACAAAGTAAATACTCACAATGTCGTAATGTTGGTCCAGTTCCCGATAAAGTCAGGTATCTTCCCTGACAGTTCACTTCCATCTATCCTACTGCAGGAGCATATGAAACAGATGAATATTTAAGCTCAGCATAGTAATTACTATAAAAAAAAAAATTTGGGACCCGCATCATCACTTACAAATCATTTAAATTCTTTAAATTGCCAAATGTGTCTGGTATTGTTCCTGTAAAATTGTTCGCGGAAAGAAGACTGCAGGGGTAAATAATACAAAGTTACAAATTAATTTTTCTAAGTGAGCATCAAATACTGGTACCATACAAAAAAAGACTTAGATTGAATATCATGAAGTAGATACATAAATAAACTCAGATAGAAGATGAAGGCATCTGTCTTACAGTCTTCTTAAGCTTGTCAAATTTCCAAGGTCTGGAGGAAGAGGCCCTCCTAACAGATTATCTTCCAGGACCCTGCAAGATCCAATTCAAGATTTAACGTTCTAGCTTAGCGTTTCATTTGAGAAGTTCGCTTTGTGACTTACAGCTCCTCCAGTGTGGTAATGTTGCCTATTTCCGGGGGAATTGGGCCGGTGAGACGGTTAACGATGAGAGACCTAAGACATGGAAGAGAATTGGAAAACGGGTTAACATGTTCATGAATTTCCATATCGGGATATGAAAACCCCTTCACATAAACAGAATGCACAAAAAGACTTACAAAATCTGAAGCTTAGGGAGCTGAGCAAGTCTTGGAGGGATTGTTCCACTAATGTAGTTGCGAGTCAGATCACTGTCCAATGAAAAATGCTTCATCTTAGTCATTCTATAATTCCTTTTGTTTACAAGTCACTGTTTCTCTTAGCCACTCAGACAAAGACCTTTTCCTATTTGAATCATCATAAAAGCTTTCATTTGTTCTGATAAATAAATTAAAATCCTCTGTGAAGCACCTGGTGTGCCAGGAAATGTGAAGAAAAGAAACCCAAATATATTGCAATTGATCTCAGTTCAATAATGATATTAATAAACTTGATTAAGAATCGTAGAAAATGCACTATCACTTACATTTCAAGCAGATGAGGAAGGTCTCCTAGTTCCTCTGGGAGAACTCCATTCAAATTAAATCTTTTCACTCTTCTGTCAAAAACAAAATATAAGAACTGGTTAGTAAATAAAAAGAAAAGAAAACGTAACCATACAAAGACTCTGCTCTCCATTAAAAAGAAAAGAAAACGTAACCATACAAATGCACTATTCATTTATTTTGCAATATATCAATTGTTTCCTTGGAAACATGCTACCATGAACACATTTGTGCTTGTGTTTTTATTAGTAAAAGAGTAGCATAAATTGATATTTAAAAATAGAAAAAGTTATCGGATATTCCAAGAGCTGTATTCTACTCTTTCACAAAACATAAAATTTATTATGAAAATAATATATAAATATCATGGCTTTTGCAAGGGGAAGAATTACGATTCTTGAATATTTCCTATAAAGAAAACATACATACATGTTAGTGACATGACAGACGGAGCCATTCTCAAATTTACAGTTGCATGTAACCATGCTTTGAGTTTTGCGGTCGATGGACGTCTGCTTCCACTGTGCACTATCGCAAGAAGTTCGATTGATGGTGGCCCAGTTGGTGATGTTCAACTTGTTGGATATGTTTTGAAGAATTTGCACTGTTACATACAATTCAGGAACTTCAATCATCCATAAAAGCAATAATAATATTAATATTATTTATCCATAAAATAATGTATGTATGAATGCCTTTCTAAAACACACCTAGAAAATGACGATGATGATGATATATTTACAATGATTCTTAATGCCCTAACAAATTCCTCCAGTTTTTGGAAGGATTTTGTCAGAGAACCATGATATATGCAGCAGACCACCTTCATCATGCAACCACAACATGCACCACGTACATTGATCATGTGCTGACATGTCACAGTTAATTAGTGTTTAAGTGATGCAAACAATTAGTGGAGTTAGTGGCCTGCTTTTCATTGTATGCAGAATGTGTGTGGGAATCATGCACCGAATATTCCTGCCATTATTTCCATTTCGTTGTATCAGTTGTTTTACTCATTCATTAGTTTGGTTATAAATAGTCATCTGAAGTGTAATGGGAGGACAGGAAATTAATTATGCAAACTTTTCTCCTATGTTCTCATTCTGTCGATTCTTTTTCTTTTCCTTAAATTACACTTATCAAACCATATCAACCCAATAGCTTAATCTGTTATGTGAGGTTCCAAGATATGATTTATATTATTCTTCAACACACCTCCTCAAGTGAAAGCCCTTTGGACTTGAAACTTGCACAGATCCATATTATTTTGTGCTTAATTTTTATCAAATAAATAAGGATAGTGAGATTCAAACTCGTGACTGCTTGGTCATCAAGGCTCTGATACCATGTCAAATAATCATTTCAACCCAATAGTTTAAGTTGTTAGGTGAGATTCCAAAATATAATTTATATTATTCTCCAACAGATTTAGGCATTCACATGATTTAATTACTAAAAAATACTAATAAAAATTTGGAATGAATTGGTTTTTTTTATTAAAATAATATAGTACACAACACCAAAACAATTATTACATTGTTAAAAAAGAAACCAAAAACTGGAAGAAAATTATTATTGCATATTATTTTTAAGGCTATCAAAAATAACTAAATTTTAAGCCACTATTTTTACACCAAAATGACAACATTTTATTTAAATTTTCAAATTGTTCCTTTTATTAATATTTTATTAATTTGTTCTTATTTTGATTAATTCAAATAATTAGTTATATATATCACTTTTAATAATATTTAAATATTTTGATGAATAGTATCATATGAATTTAATAACTGTAATACATTTTAGATTTAATTATGATACATGCTCCTTAAATTATATTAGATTTTGCGCAAAATAAATGAATATTATACATGTTGGCCATTTGTTTTCTAAATTTGTTCCTTCCTTTTCATAAATTATGTTTTTTTTCTTTAAATAGGTCAAAAATGAGCGATTTTAGGGTATGAAAAACACAAATGCTAAGATTTTTTTAAGTGTGAGAGTGGGTGTACAAGGTTGGGTTTTAGGCATAAAAATCATAATTATAGTATTCTATTAAATTAATTACTCCTATAGTAAGAAAGGGTTACTCTCAAATGTATATAGGATCTAGTAGAACCATGTTAAATTTTATGAGTGCACAATTTTTATTATTTTTGTTTTCATTGGATTGTGTTGTTCATGGTGCTGTGTACTGAATCTCCATTCCAAATTTCACAATATAATTAGCATCAATGATTTGATTTTGGGAGATTCAGCTTTTTATAATGATCAATGTCTACAAAAGATAAAAAGCTAAAATTTATCATGAAATAAATTTAAAAAAAAGAAGAAGAAAATTTACTCTTTGGCAACAAAGGGTGAAAGACAATATTCTTATTCAATAAGTCTTGGCTAAAGCTTTGAAAGAGATGGATGTGAAGCTAGAGGATATTGAGGAGGATCGATTTTGTATTGCTGATAACATTATCGATAACATTATATATGAAGATTTGGTGGCTATAATGTTTATTGTAATGGAATAGAGGGATCAAGAAAGAGTGGAGTCGCTTCCAAGAATGAGAGGAATAACCTCAAAGCTTTGTAAGCTTGGTTACTATGTTTATTTCTTCATTGTTCATCAAGGTTTTGACCATTATAAATAGGTGAAAAGGTGAGTCATTTTAGGGTGAGAGAAACACAAGGAATGAGAAGGGTCTTTTTTTAAAAAAAAAAAAAACATGAGAGTAGGTGTTGATTTGATTTTTTTAAGAGAATAAAAATAAAATCTTAAGTACAACAAATCTTAGAGGTTGAGTTGATTTTTTTTAAGGCTAAAATAAAAATCGAGTAGGAGAAATGAAAAAAAATAAAAAATTACTTTTGCCACCCCGACTATCATTGGGATACACGCGCCACTTATTCATGTAGAGAACATGGAGACACTTCAATCATTGCTCTAGAATCATGGTTTTGGCCACTGAACGGTGTCACACATGTCGTTCAGAAGCAGTACTAAACACTTTTCACACATTTTTAAATTTGTTTTTTTTTTTAATTATTTATCAAATTACCCTATTATCCTTATTAACATTCAATAACTATCAAATCACCACATCTAAATGACAAAAGAATTCCTATGTCAAAGACAATTACTTTTAATTTTTAAAGGCAATGAAGTAACTTACTTGTTTAAAAATTAAATCAAGGATTAAAAAGCCCATTGACCCAAGTTATTATTTTTTTTTGTCTTTCATGGGCAATTAAGTAAAAATATAAAAATACAATTTAACCCCTTTTTTTCTAGTAATGACTAAAATGCTCATGAAAAAAACTCTCTTAACTCTAATTTCAAGCCCGGTTAGTTTGCCCATCAAGAGGTAAAATTAATATTTTATTATGCAGATCTACAGTAAAATATTAATTTTTTTTAGTACAAGGTATAATAGCTCACTTAAAATTAGTCTCAACAAGGTATAAATTTCTAAAATTAAGCGAATAAGGTTTTCTTTAATAATTATTGAGTTTAATACTTATTAATTTAATAGCAAAGTATGTAATTCCAATATTATTTTAAAGACTTAAAATACATACAATTTTGTACGAGAGCAACTAACACAGACAGCTCAACTAAGTAATTGAATAATTATTGTCTTAAATGCAAGATTGGCTGGTGCACTGATAGTCTGAGACAATCAGTTATTATGAAGAGACGAGAACAGTATAACATTGCGGCTCTCTTGCTATTATATAATTATAAGACTTTTAGACTTTAATATTGATTTGATTTGATTTGATTCAAGGTTGGATTGTGGGTCGGATGGATTAATCAAGATTTTTTTAATTTTTGAAATTATGTTTTTTGAGATTTTTTTTAAACAACTAGAAATTATATCATTTTAATAAAAAAAAAATCCATAACTAGAATCTAAATAGGTAAGTCATCAGGCTAATCCGTTAAATATTATGATTCGCTAATCATGTTAGTCTTATAATTATGGCTTATTAACAAAATAATTAAAAAAAGATGGGGTTGGTTTTATATGAACAACAAAGAAACTAATTTTTTGTTTTTATTTTTTTTTCTTTTAATCAAAATCTTTTATAGTAATAAGTTAGGCTTGAAATTATGTAAAAAATATAAAATTACAAGATATGGAACTAAAATGTAAAACCTGAAAAAAACATTTAGTTAATCCCACCTTACGATTACAATTAAAATAAAATAAAAAAGGCCATGCGGTTTAGATGGCTAGTTAACAGTAGGGGTGAGAAAAAAAATTAAAAAACCGATTACACCGAGAAAACTGAAAAAAAATAACTAAAAAAACCAAACCATGAAAAAAAACAGATTAAAATTTTGAAAAAACCGACCGGTTCGGTTTGGTTTTGGTTTTATAAGCCTAAAACTGAAAAAACCGAATTAAACCCAAACCAAAAAAATTAGAAAAAACCAAGCCAAACCAAAAAAACAGAGTCAAACCGGAAAAAACCGAGCCAAACCAGTTTGAACCGGTTTTTTCCAAAAAACCAAACCAAATCGAAACCGGTCGATTTAAACTAATTTTGAGTTTTTTTAAAAAAATATTAATTTAATTATTTATTTTTAATAAAAATTAAACCGAGCTGAAAATAATCAATTAATTGGGGGTAAAGGGAACATTACGTGTACAATTAATATACAAGAAAGGTAGGACCCTTCCACCTAAAATAAAAAAGGGCCCCGCGGTTTAGATGGCTAGTTATAGAGGAGAACAAGTCAAACAAAAAGAAGTTAGAGTCGACTTAAGGTGAAGAAGGTACTGAAAAAATAAAGCCTTTTAAAATATTTAAAAAATACTTTTCTTATCTTATTAAGCCTTGCAGGCAAGAGAATAATATTGTTAATATAATAAGGGATGAATAGCTCCTTTATTATTTTAAAATATTATATAAGAAGCTCAATGATTAGAATGGAAAGGTAGTCAACATCATATAATAAGTTTTCATAATCACGAAAGAGAGAGGATAATCCAAAATAAAAAATATAATTCACAATTTAACGAAGTGGATAACAATTTCCATTTTTCTTATTTTATTTCTCAGTAGATATACTAATTTCTCTCACTAATCATCACAAATTGAAATGATTCTGATTTTATTTAAGAATAGTAAATAAAAATAAGAAGCGTTAATCTCTGCAAATAAATTATTTTCCAGGAAAAAGGGAACCTTCAATCATGCTAAAGAGAGAGTGAGATTATTGAATTGCTAGGAGCACGTACGTACCTTCATCTAATGGCAAGAGTGGAGTGACTCCTTGAGCATGGGATCCAAACTTGTCCACAGCAATGCAATTCAACACCACAAATCCAAAAACCAAAACAGAGAAAGTCTTCGACAGTAGTGATGGCCACAACGCCATGCGCAAAGCACAACTCGTTCTCTTGGTAATTGCTATATTATCTGGGAGGAACTAATTAGAACGATGATCAAAGAGGAAAAAACCACAAGCAGAAACGGCGGCGTGTTTTTCTCAGTAATGAGAGGTGGGTTGCTGGAGGGAAAGAAAAACACCAGGAAGGAGATT